>Ga0209589_1000364_pt1 | contig 60518 bp, 23 predicted proteins | sample CowpeawhiteBW_FD_187525 | JGI IMG/M metagenome (GOLD analysis project Ga0209589, IMG submission 187525) | Root nodule microbial communities of legume samples collected from California USA - Cow pea white BW (SPAdes) (version 2) | ecosystem: Host-associated > Plants > Roots > Nodule | place: USA... | reverse complement strand
AGAGAGAAAAAAATATATATATATATATATATATATATATATATATATATATATATATATATATATTTATAAAATCATGAATATAAAATAAAAGAATAGTAATCAAAATTTGTAATAAAGATTTTTTTTATCAAAAAAGATTTATATATATATATATATATATATATATATATATATTAATATAAAAAATTACAGAATTTTTTTTACTGTGTTCCTTTATTACAAAAACATTTATCTATTGTAAATATCATACACTTAAATTTAACAAAGTTAGCTAATTATCCCTGTAGTCATTTATTCAACTTTAATAATTTAATTATATTTTATTTTCAAACATAAAATTATAATTAATTTAATAGAAATATATTAATACTAAATTTTTTTTAAGGTATTCGTCTTATTAAACCTATTTTTATAGTAAATTTAATAAAGATACATTTGTAATAAAATAATTTTATAATTAATTAGTATAGAAATATTAGTTCTAAAAGAATTATTTTTAATTTTTTTAAAATATAATTTTATAACTAATTTAATAAAAAATAATAGTATTTAAAAAAATTAAATATTATCTTTTTTAAGTTAGGCCAGAGCTGATGTTTTACGTGTTTTAGCCTTCAGTACTAATTTAGGTATTTCACCCTTGAGTCGATCCGCTTGTGGGAATGAAGTCTATGTTGTGTTGTATTTGGCGAATGAATATGGGTGTGGTTCTCTGTTTGCTTCTGGGCTCACTCATTTGTTTCTGAAAGATGCAAAGATGAAGATGGTTGTGATGAAGAAGCTATGATTGTCAAATGGTGTAAAAGAAAAAACCTTTTTTCCTTTCAAAAAAGAAAAAAAAAAACTGCAGGAGTGGTGTTAGCAGATTGGGAAGTGTGTAGAGAGAATTCATTGGGATAGCCCAGTAAATGATAGAGGGCAACATGGAAGTTTCATTGCCATTATTCACTCTGCGGTGCCCGTTGAGATTTTATTGCCATTGCTGGAGCTGTAACTACACCATTGGGGAACGAAGAGGCTCATCAGTCATCACTGATGAGTCTTTAATGCAGTCACTATTTCTTGTTGCGGAATTCGAGTACCCAAGCACGTTATCATCACAGTAAAGCAATTCACAAAAATGTTTAATAATAAAATATTGGGAACCAGCGGGCGGTGACTAAAACCTCTTTCTTCGGACAAGGGCTATATTATACCAGTGCTCCATTCCTAGGACATTGTCCATTTCAGGTTCATTGTGTTGCTAACATGAAGGCTTCTGGTTTCTTTGCTTTGCTCTTGGTGGTTGGAGCAACTTTGATGTTCTTCAACATCTTAACTCCTACTACTGCAACACCTGGTATAGTACACATCTTCTTCCTTTCTTATTTCAGAAAATTACTTAGATCTCTTCCAATGATGTAAATCTTAGATTCCTTTGTTTGTCAAGTGTTTTGTTATTTATCACCGTGTAAGACAAGCTCGTCGGTTAAAAGACACATGGGGTGTTTTGAATTTTTGTGTTTGAACTAGTTATGTTTCTTTGTGCTTCATTCAGTTTTTTTTTTTCTCTTTGGAAGAGATAAGGGTATGCATGCGTTAGTGATGGCAGCTTCCAATCCACAAACTCTTTGAAAAAATCTCATTCTTTTTTTTTTCTGGTGTACGATTTTCTGCAGTAGACAAACTGTTTTTGTTATTATTCTGTTGATTGTTTTCTCGCTACCAACATGATCCACTAAGTTGAATTGAAACTTCGGACAACATGGTAGCGTTGCTCCAAGGATAAATTGATTGTATTAAGTATGTTACTGCTCATATATTAGTTAGTAAAAGACACTGTGTGTGACAGTATAATATAATTGAATCAAAATATCGCATGCATCAATTATTTTTTCTGCCCAAATTACATATTACTTTTTTCAACTTTCTTTCTAACATTTTGACTAAGGAGATTATTTTGCATATTATATTGTTTATTGTTGAGAACTTAATCTATTATTAACCTTACATTTTGTAATACCATCTAAGATTTCACAGGGACCAATTATGGTGATAAGGCAACAGTGATTGCAGTGAGCAGGAAACTGAAGGTATGAATGCTTTATAATCCTTTAAAGGCCCTTGACCTTTGTAGTTAAGGAAGCAAAAACCTAATTACAAATGAATTTTAGTGGTTGATTATGTAAAACTAAGATGAATCCCTTTGAAATTTCAGGAAAATGGAAACAATGTTGAAAGTGTTATGAGCAACAATGATGATATGATTCCGACTGATTACAGTCCCGTTGATCCACCACCAGGTTCTAGATCAAAGGCCTCTCTATATCCTGATCCTATTGAGCATGGAACCCCTCTGATTCCATACATCCCAAAACCTGCACCTTCACCTCCTGGAGATTCTGACTAACTTTCTGGACCATTTGCTCATGCTCAGAATAAAGATAGGACTCATTCTCACACGTTGTTTACTCACTTTTTTGTGCCTTCTTGTCCTTATATTCTGTGTGCTAGTGTTGTTTAAAACAGTTGTGCCTTTGAGCATCCTATGTACTTATAACTAAGGATCATGCCAAATTGTGTTTCTGCAACCTATGTTTATTTTTTCTTTTAGCTTCTTATGTTTTTCTTATCGACAATCGCTAATTGTTAACAGGAAAATTGAATCCAAAATCTCTTTTCTCTAAATACATATTAGTTATTATTAAATGGTAGTTGTTGTTGAAGATAACCATCATCAGAAGTGAAAGCAAGTATGCATTCCATTGAAATCCAAAATTGATTAAGAATAATACCACATTTTTTGGGTTAAACTTGTTGAGTCACTTGGTGCTTAAGATAGAATTATTGTCTCTAATGTAGCTTGATGACTGAAATTTTTTGAGCAGCCAGTGCCACTAGGATTCCTACCATTACAAGTAAAGAGGTGCTTCAATTCATGTCCCATCAACTTTTTCTTTTCCCATTTCACTTTTCTTGACTTCCTAATAATACCTAGCATGTCATGCTAACTTGGTCTTCCAAAGATGTAACACCTGTACGTGGGAATGAATGGAACCATATAACATGGGACCAAGCAATACATATATAATAATAATCTTGGAAAATGATAATATCATTTTTGACTTTCATTTTATTTATTTATTTTTACATGATTTAATATGGATAATTAATTAATATACTATTTTTTTTAAAGAATTAATAGTCTACATTAAATTATGTCAGAGAATAGAAGATGAAAGTCAAAATATGATTTTTCAATAATTTTTTTAAGTCCTATTGGGTGGTACTTCAAGGAACAAATATTAGTTAGATGAAAAGTTAAGCTTTTACAAACCCATGATTAATGTTTGAAGTGTTTCTCAAGTGATGATTCTAGCCAGTGCAATTTTGTAGTGTGGGTTTGGTTAAATTTAAGTCATCATCAAAATATTAACATCACACGCTTTATAGTGGACCTCTCTTATTAACCAACCCCACTTTTTCTTCCCAACGTGATTTGATACTCTCCGTTTCTTACAATGTTCTCAACCAATCTTTTGGTCAAATTTCTGTAATGCTTTCAACTTGAATAAAGTTATAATCAATTATGCTTCAATAATAAAATTTACCTAAGTCAGCAAGATTTTTCAGAAAAGTTATCTAATTTCATCACCAAATATATCATCTTATATTGTGAGTTTTCTTTTTCATACATGACTCGACACAAATTGATTTTTAACATTTAAACTTATTACAAAATCATGTTTGGAATACAACCTTAAATTTAAGTCTTACATATAATAATATATAAAGAAGACTTATAAATTTATTATTTTAAAATGTTTTATATAAGTTCTAAAATTTGGTTGAAGTCTAATTATTGTTGAATCACTTGATATGTTATTAATTTATCCTCCTTAATACGGAAGAGTTTGTTGGTTTAGAAAATCATGGCTACAAATGAGTTGGTTTTGGTCCTACCATGAAACATTCTCTAGTGACTAGGTAATCTATAACTGAATTTATGATTGTATCAACAAAATTAAATGGTATGAAGTTATTATAACCAATTTTGAATTTTTAAAATTTGTCCGTAATAATTGTATTCTCCCTTCAAATTTTAGTCGACAAGAAATCTTCAAGAGGTAATAGAAAGTGAGTCATATGTACTGAGCTTTTTTTTGGCAATTTTTTAGGAAAAATAAAATTCTATTTTTTCTTAGCAAGTAAGAAGAATACAATTAATGAAACACATCGAAAGGAAGTTTGGACTAAAAATATGAGATTTATATTAACCAAGAGTATGAATAATTAAAAGTTAGCACGATAATTGGCATCTAATCACATGAAAGTTCAAGAACATAAAAGAAAAACAAATTTTAAAATAAAATTATGAGATGAAAAAGTTTAACATAGTATTTTAGTGTGTGTAGTTTGTTGGAGAGAAGTTGTGAATCGATTTGGTCAAGGACCTACCAAAGCTGAAGCAGACAAAGCACTACTAAAGCAAAGGGAAAGATATAAAGAGAAGAGAATGAACAAAGACAGTTGAAGCAGGAGCATCCTCAAAAGTGCTGCTTTTCTGCTTAGCTTGCAAAATCATTGTCCCTTCTTTCTGTTGTTAAAAGGGTACTTATTTATCTAATCACAACGATGAAACAATTAGCATTTTCATTACCATCACTTTTTAGGGTAATAAAGTTCCTGATTCTTTATTCTTCATGAGCCCCTTTGTGCTCTTTGTTTCCTTGCCCATGTTTTCTCTCACTCTGTGGACAACATCATTGTTCCTCGCTAAATATTCTAGAGAGTTGTCATCATATCTCTGTTGAATTATTAATGTTTTTCAAGTCTTATTATAATTATTAATGATGTGTATCATCAAGTTTTTGTAGAGAAATTATGCTTCCTAAACACAATTTATCCGAGACGGTCTTCTTTTGAAAGAGAATTACCGAAAAGATACGATATCAATTAGATATGAGTCCAATTCATATATAAAGAATTGACAGTACTTTTAACCTAAAACTTTAAAATATTGAATTTATGTTGAATTTTACATTTTTATTCAATATGAAACTTACACTCACACTTGAATTTTTCGTGAAATATCTTAAAATAATCCCTCATGTATAAGAAATACGGTGAATGGTAAAAGTGATCTTTAATATTCTGGGATGGTAGAAGGGAAAGAAAAGAAACCATAATGGCATAGAGTGTTGAAGAAGGAAGTAGCTTTTAGTGGTCCTATACGCGTTAAAAGTGAATGCATGCATGTGTTCATACACCATTTTTATTAGATTTTGGTTTTTGAATACAGTATTTCTGAAATGAATAGTGCCTCTACATTTTCAGATCTAAAATCCAAATACATGCTTCAATTTACCTGCTGTAAAGCATTAACTCATGACCCCAAAAAGTTGCCTGTAACATACTATTAATGCACACAGAGATGTCATATTTCTTCAATGCAAATTAAATGCAAAGTAAAAGTTTAGTTAAGACAATCACACATGACAGAACCTATTAAGAGCTATAACTAGTACCCTGCTCTTGATTACAAATTTTGCAGGAACAAAAACACGACCAGGCAAAAACTTTTCATATTTTTCACTTGGTAGTTAGTAGTACATTCTCACGATGATAACTTCAGGTGCTTTAAGAATACCTGAAAATTTTGTTGCACCTACATCACTACACAGAATCTAATGGCTTGGAACTTTTTGTGATATGCATTTTGTAAATTGATTTCACTTGAGTCTCCATTCTTAGCGTATTTCGACCTAATCCAAGTTTGTCAATAATATCGTTAGGAACAATTACTGTGTTTTAAAAACAAAATTGTAACGAAGTTTTACGTTTTAAAGCGGATAATATCTTGAGAATGCAGTGATCGTTCCTAAAAGATGTAGCCGGGATAAACTTGAGTTAGGTCGGAATATTGGTGTCCTTTGTGGGGACGACAACTCCCATTACCTCGACTGGAGGCTGTTCCGGTATACCTAATAAGTTTTTCACGTCGCTTAAGAATCAAGGTCAAACGTAGTTTAAATACTCTTTTCTCCCTCCATCCTGATATGCCCCATAATGAAATTCCATCCAAAATGGACAATACCTTGAAAAATACTCGTTCACTTAAATTGATAAAAAAAAAAGTGATGAAATGATTGCAATTAAATAAGATTATATTGTAAAAGTGATCAATGATGTTGGTTGAGGAAAAAGAATATCAATATCGTTCTTAAGGTTATTAGTTGAAACATTTAGAATAGGGTGATTCTATTCATATATTTTATAAGTTCGTTAGTTGGTAGTTGTTTTTATGTTTTCGAACGGACCAGAAATAATAGAAAATGGTATTAAAACATAATGAATGATGTTAGATCTTGTATTCAATGTGCTAAGATATAAAAAATAACTCATTTAACAATTTAAGATTATAATAATAATATTTTATATTTAGAAATATGAGGTGGGTAATTTTTTTTAGAGTTTTCAATATTATTTTCGAATAATATAGAGTATTGAGCCGTTTATTTGTTTACATTAATTCAGTATAAAATCATGTACTAAATTTCTGTAGTTGATTACAGTTCATTTTGTAGTGCCCGTAATACTCATATATCCTATGTTTTGTTTTATTACTAAAACAAGAATAGGAAAAGGTCAGAAGAAGAAACTTGCCCCTATTCAATTAATGACTCTGAAAATTAGTAAAACAACACTTCCACGTAATACGTACACCCATACATTGAAAAAAATTTGTATTTCTTACTATTATTATATAAAATAACAAATGAAAAGCACTTAAAATATAAATTTTATAATAACTAGTATAAAAATATATGAGCCTGCCGTTTATCTAATAATTCAAAATTTGAAGCTTAAGTTTTCTTTTGGTTTTCATAGTTTTCATACTGTTTATTTTTTGTTCCTATAGAAATCTAACATGTTTAATTTTTAAAATTAAGTGAATTTGATAATAACGAAATTTTCGGATGAAATTTTGAACATCCTTTGTAAAGGAACCATAAAATGTAACAGCAATAGATATAACAATAAGATAATTTGTGACAAAAAAGGAACAAATATTATATATCATATTCTTAACATGATCAATGATGTTCACCAATCAAATTCAAACTTTATTTGGAAGATAATATGATAATATATGTAAGGTTTCTTTTAAGAAAATTTATACTTTTGAATTTTACTTTTCTTACTTATCTTTATTTTATATTGTAGTTTAACGGGGATTATTGATTTTTTTAAAAGAAAATATATACTAATACATTAATCAATAAGTTAAGTCAGAAAATAAAGAATGAAAGTAAAAAAATAAAAATTATAATATCATTATTTTCTTTTAAACAAATAATTACTAAAAATAAAATAGAAATTAATCAAAATTAGAAAAAACTAATCAAAACTAATTTGTTTAAGTTTTCTTGCAAGGAATATAATCTAAATCTTTTACACACAAACGCAATATATATATATATATATATATATATATATATATATATATATATATATATATATATATATATATATATATTAAAGTCAATTAGACAAAATAGTTGGAGCTGTAAAGTTTTCAAAACAGTAATAAAAGGTGATTAAATATTTTAACTGTGCTTACCACAGTAACCGATGGCAGAGAGACAAAAAGGATTCAAGGAAAGTTTTACATTCACTTTTGATTACCATATAGATGCCACAGTGATGTCATAATTATTAAAAGATTATATGGTTATCAACTACTGATTTACATTATGAAAATTAACACATTAATTTGTTTGAGAAAAAAAATTGAAAGAGAAAATACAAAAAAATATTTTAAGAATTAATTTGAAATATATTAATATAAGGCTAATGGTAGAACTTACAAGTTTTAAGTACAATACTCATGTCAATAAATTTTGTATTAGAATAACTTTTTGTGTAAAAATACAACCTCGTAAGATCTCGTGTAATATTATTTATAATTGTAATTTTGCTTGTGTAATGGAAATTAATAGCATTATAAAATTGATATAATTTATTTTTTTCAAAACAAAACCTTCATTTTTATCAATAAAAAAACTCTAACTATTTAGGCCCTTGTGTTGCGTCAAAGGTGAAAAGTTGATAATGGTTAAAAAAAACTGAAAAGTTAAAGCAAGTAAAGTACTGCGTGCTCCAAAACTGAATTAATTATATACATAGTTATCGATAAGTTCCTTTGAAGTTTTGGTACCTTGGTCCAATTACATACGCTGAAAAGGAAAAACGGCTACTTATAATTTTTCGCCTTAACGACCAATTATAAAATTTGAGAAGTGTCGTTTGCGTAACGTCTCTCCGAAGATTCATTCCCTCACCCAAACGCAAATATCCAATTCCAACTTCAACCCTTGTTTGTACTTTCAACACCCGTACTCTTCTATCTCTCCTTGTCGTTTTCACGTTTACTATTTTATTTTATTTATTATATTTTATCAAAATTAAAAAATGCGTGTTAACAAAGCCTCCAGCGCCACGAAGCACCGCAAATTGACGTAAACCATTGTCTATTTACCGCAATGCCCTTAAAGTCACGCGAGTGTTTTTACTCTCCCTAAATCCGCGCGTGCGTGTGCTACAGTGTCCGCGTCATTCTCATGGTGGCTGAGTTTGCTTCTTCTAATTTTGGCGTTAATTTTCACAAGCGAAGCACAATCGCGCAGCGTGTGACTCCACTGCTTCGACAGTTACACTTCTTACTCGGTCAATCCCCGGCAAATCGTAACGGTCATATTTTCCTTCCCATTTTCAACCTTCATCGTGAATTAGCAACACCAAATTTCTCTGCAAACGCACGCAATTTTTTTCTCTGTTCGTATTCCGTTCAATGCTTGCTGTAGCTTGTTCGTTTTTCAGTTGGTTTCTAGGGTTCCGAGACTCGGCGTGAATTCCAACGATGAGTTTTAAGTTTTGATTGAGTTTCGAATTGAATATTGTTGATTGTTTGACTATAGCAATGAAAATATTGTAATTAGGATTAGTAGAATTTTGGAATAAAACAATGGTGGCTGCGATTTCTACGCCGATACACCCTAAACGAGCACAGACTCCAACTCCAAGGAGAACTCCTCTGTTACCTTCTGAATCGGACAATGCACTCGCTCCTCCACGAAGGCCCAAAGCACGAGAAATTACTTCTCGCTACATGTCGTCTTCTTCGTCTTCGTCTTCCTCCGTTTCGTCTCCTCCGCGACGATGCCATTCGCCTCTGGTTGTGACAAGGGCGGTCAATTCTACAAAGCAAACGCCGACGCCGGCGTTGAAGCGGTGTCAGTCAGCGGAGCGCCGGCGACAAGGCACTCCTCGACCTACCCTGACAGACGCTCCGGCGGCTCAGAAAGTGCTCTTCACTTCCACAAGGAGCTTGTCTGTTTCGTTTCAGGGCGAGTCGTTCCCGATCCAGGTCAGGACAACGAAACCTCCGCCATCACAGAGTTTGCGGAAGAGCACGCCGGAGAGGAGGAAGGTTGCAACGACGCCGACACCGGTGAGAAATGGCAATTCGGATCATGCAGAGAATACCAGGTCGGGGCTAGATCGGCACCGGTGGCCCGCAAAATCACTGTCGCGACCACAACAAGTGAATTGCGTGAACCGCAGCTTGGAATGTGTTGATTCTACAGGGCGAAAACAAACGGACGCGTCGGAGAACGTTGTTAGGTCATTGCAGAATGTAATGGCGGATGTTCGAGCTTCTCACGACGCGACGCTAAGATCGGAGAGTAACAAAATTAACGGATCTGAGTTTCGGCCTGAAGCTGAGCTTGAGCCTATTGCTTCTGATACCGAAAGTGTAACCTCTGGAAGTTCCTCTGGAGATGGAATTCGAGGTTCCCGGGGGATCGTGATGCCGGCTAGATTCTGGCAAGAGCATAATAACCGTTTACGGCGCCAAACAGAGGCTCCGTCTTCTAGAAACGGTGTAATTGGAAATAAAGGAACTGTTTCTACTGCTCCTAGTCCTAGGATTTTAGTGCAGAGGAAATCAGTGTTGGATTCTGCTGTTTCATCGCCTCGTGGAGTTGTGAATAGCCGTGTTGTTCAAGGTTCTCCTATTCGTTCCGCGGTTCGTCCTGCTTCTCCGAGTAAACTAGCGACGCCTTCTGTGTGGTCTCCTTCGAGAGGAGTAAGTCCGTCACGTGCGCAAAACGGCGTCACTGGTGGCATGAGTAGTAGGTCCGGAAGTGAACCTTCTGTTCTGAGTTTCGCGGTTGACGTTTCCAGGGGAAAGGTTGGGGAGAATCGGATTGCTGATGCGCATTTGTTGAGACTCTTCTATAACAGGCTCCTCCAGTGGCGTTTTGTTAACGCCAGAGCCGATTCTGCTCTCTCTGCGCAGACATTCAATGCAGAGGTATTTTTTACTTCGAATTTTTTTTGTTTTGAAATTGAATTGCGCGGGTTTGAATTTGCCTGCTTGTGCATTACTCGTTGAAGCTGTATTGAGTGAAGATTGTGGATTGATAACTTCTTTTTTAACTTTTTATATTAGATGGAATTTAGCATATGATCATGAGCACCCATGTCATTAAGGTTTTAAACTGCCTGTTGTGGTTTGTTACATCCTTGATATCGAGGGAAATTCCAGATAAATGTTGCCACAGTTTCAGATGGAAACCGTGGCCGAAGCCTTGTTGTTTTGGCTGAAACTGTGGCCATGGGCTGTCTTTTAAACGTGATCATATTTGTAATGTAAAGGGTGAAGTCATATTAGGCAAGACAGAGTAGAGAAGGATTTTATGTTTTGTCAGACTGTTTGCTAGTGTTTTGCTTATATTCTTTGTAAATATTCTTCGTTGTATCAGGAAAGCCTCAAAGCTGCATGGGTAGCTATGTCAAAAATACGAGAATCTGTTAGAGCCAAAAAAACAGAGTTTCAATTGCTGAAGCAACAGTTTAAGCTAATAAACATCCTGAAGGATCAAGTAAGATCTACAACTTCCCTGCTCCAAGTTTACTAGTGTATATCTAGTTTTGCTTCACTTGATTTGAAGCTTTATCATTTCTCCACTAGTTTGATTGCCATTTCATCGTGTCCTACATGGTACAGCTGGCATCTCATGGCATCTTGTTTCATTACTGTCATTATTCCATATTGAAGCTTATTTTGGGTTTAGATACATTGGCATTGCTCATTCTTTCAATCTTCTTTTTGTAGTTAATTAGAAAACTCCGGGTAGGCAGGCTAATTGAAATTGTTGCGAAGTACATGTGTTTCATCCATTTCTTTTTATAAGATCATACAACCTCTTTTTCTACCACAGGAAACACACACACACACACACCTCAAATGAGGCAAAGCAAGAAAGTATTCATTTGGGAAAAAATCAGTTTGCATTAGTCTATGACCAGAATGAAACTCAAACAGCCAGTTAGAGAGATATTTTTATTTGCTTTGGTTATGATGACATAGAATTTTGTGTTCAGCTTTGACATAATGTTGTTGATGAAAACTATTTATGCAGATGTTGTATTTGGAAGATTGGGCTACTTTGGATCGGGTTTACTCTACTTCACTCTCCGGAGCTACCGAAGCCTTAAGGGCTAGCACTCTTCGTCTTCCTGTTGTTGGTGGGGCCAAGGTATTTCTCCTTTCAGCTTCTTGTTTATTCTTTATTATCTAATTATGGATAGTGTGTGACATAGCAATTACGTACCTTCTTATTATCATATTTGGGACTAATATGAAGAGCTCTGTACTTGCTTCAGACAGATTTGCTAAATTTGAAGGATGCAATTTGTTCAGCAATGGATGTGATGCAGGCAATGGCGTCTTCCATTTGCATATTGTCACCTAAGGTACGTATTTCTTTTACCCTGCCTCCTTTTTCAGATGTTGAGTTTCAATTATATCTGTTATGATGAGTGATCATAGTGTTATTTTATTTTCTAGATAACTTTCGACGAGGCTACATTATGATTGTGAAAAAAAAAACTGATTTTGTTTTATACTGTTTAGATTATCATTGGCATTCATTTTTATCATTGGCATCTGTTTAGATTATCATTGGCATTCATTATTTTCCTATTTTGTTCCACAATTGTAGGAGTGCAAGATATCTATCGTGGTAGGTTTGGGGTGCAGTTTTAGGGATCCATTTGTGAGGAAAACAACAAAATCCAGTACCTAACGAGTTGATTATTGACTTGAATCTTGTTTTACAAACATGGATCTTATTATCTTTCCCGAGTTTTTCTTCTCTTGGTGTATTCATGTCAATCAATGCTAGTGAAAAAAGCATTGAGGAGTTCACGGATAATTAATATTTGGATAATGGTACTATAACAACTAAGTTGGCATATTTTAAATGGGTTTCAAATACAGGAAAATGAAAAAATAGAAAAATAGAGAATCACTTAAAAAATAACAACTCAAATTTAAAGAGAAAGTTGTCAAAATTTAGTTGTTATAGTATAATTTTCCTTAATATTTACATTAACCAAAACACAGAACACAAGAGCATGATATTTTTAATGTAAATCGTTTTGCATTTTATGTTAGGTTCGGTCAATTCAATCTCTGTCTAAAACTTGTAAAAGTAAGATAAAGGGAGGGAAATTGGGATGGGGAATCCTATTTTTTTAGGTCTTAAAAGTTAAAATATTTAAATTAGGTGAGAAAATGCAAAGTCGTTGGCTTTAATTTTAAACGAGATAAATATCACTGATGCTCTTATCTCTGCTTCTGTGGTTTTATTCTGTTATCACTCAAAATACTTGTTATGGATCGGAGTTATGTAGCAATTAGGATGCTAATGTGTCTGAATTCGTTTGCAATTGATAGGTTGGGCAATTAAATTCGATGGTTGTCGAAGTTGCCAACTTAAGTGCGAAGGAGCGTGTTTTGCTTGAAGAGTGCAAAGACCTTTTATCAGTAATTACAACCTTGCAGGTAAATTTCATATTTTGCAAATATGTTATTGAAGCTTAAAGTACTTTTTGATTTCCCTTGGATGATCGTTAAATGTAGTTGCGGTTATATGACTAGAAATTGGTTAATAAAATCTTGAGCAGGTTAGAGAATGTAGCCTGAGAACGCATGTTGCTCAACTGAAATGTCAACCTAGAAGCACTGAAGTAAAAATAACAACCAAATAATACATTGTCTGACCAGCCAACTTTCAGTGCTAACATCATAACATAGGAATGGTTGTTTTGGCCTTGAATTCAATACATGAAACAGTCATTACTGATGGAGAAAAGCTAGTTAGTATGAAAAAGGAAAAATTACAGATAGCACAAATATTCTGGTCAAACAGGATTTCGACATATTGTACAAAGAAACTCGTAACAAATAGTTGCTCTCAGATTGATGACGCGCTAGGAGTGAGGATTGAAATTTGTCGTTCGGGAGATAGTTTGTATACACATTCTTCTATTTGTTTTTTTGTTAGAGGATGTATATAAACTGTGTAGCATTTTATATTTTAGTTTATTTGTTCTTTTGTTTGTATTTTGTGAGTTTGTATTAGCTTATGGGAAAAAAAATGTCAAAATGTGGATACGATTTGCTGTATTTTCTACACTCCCTTGGAAAATACGCTTGCTTTGATTTCTGACATCCTCGTCATTTAGAGTCAAGTAGAAAAATTATCTGTTATTGACATAAATGACTCGTATCTTTCCAAGTTTTTTTTATCGTCCGTTACTGACATTATTGTGCATTTGATTGATTTGGTAAATGTTAGCGTTAATATTTTGAAGTTATTATTTACCCCTTAAATTTCTGTACGGTTGTCTGATTAATCAGTTGTCGAACAAATTTAGGAGTAATTGCCTCAGGTAAAAATGTAGAGATAAATACAACCTGGGTAGCTCTAATATGGTCCCATAACATAACTGATTGTTCATAAATAGCTGAGCTGCCGATTTAATGAGCCTGGACTTGGTTCACGTAAGTTCGTGGGTTCTCTCTTCCCAGGTTGAGCTGTCACCTTGTGACTATTTCTGGCCCTTCATTAAGGTTATTTATTCATTGATATATTCGCTAGGGTTATTTTCTCAATTTCACTATGTGTTACTCTCTGTCAGCCTCCATTAGAATTATTTGTTTTCAAGATTTTTTTAGTTTTGGCCAAGTTGAAAGAAGAAAGTTGAAATGATTTTTTAAGAGTTAAGTATCTTTTTTATTTTCTAAATTACTTATTTTTGTTTAATATATTATTGATTTAGCCAAGAGAAGTAACTAGCTAGAGCACTTAACATGTTTAGTCTATTTCTGGTTTTGTCAGTCTTATCTATAATCAAGTATTTTTTTCGGGCTTGTAATCATTACTTTATCTTACAATTTTTAATCCAGATAACTTGTATTAAAATTTATTATATTATTTCTTAAATTTGCTTGAGAATATATTTATGAGCAATAAGAGTTGTTAAGGATCTTCATGAGTTTTTCTATGAAGATTCACTGAGGATGATATTTTACTCATTTTAGTTGATTATCAAGATAAATCGCATACACCGATACCATTAATATGAGTTTAACTCTCATGAAGAATTAATGTCATATTTAATAAAAACCTTGAACGGTTAGATTTATAGATCTTATTTCTTATATATAAGTTAACTTCCTCATTTCTACTATATTTAGATCCAGTTGAATTTTTTTACATTAAGAAGTAGGACTTGTTTAGGAAGGTTAGTCTCTTAATTTTGAGTGATAAGACTTGTTGAGGTAAGCTGAATTATCTACCATTATAAAGTTCCCTTATAATAGTTTAGAATATGGCCCTTGATATTGAGTGATAAGACTTTATGGTAGATCAAAATCTTATTTATAACTACAATTATATTCCCATTTAAAGAATACATTTAGTGTATTATTATTACAAATTCTATTTTATTTATCTCTGTATTTTTTTTATAAAGGTTTTAATCTTAAATAAATCATTTATACTAAAAAATATTTCTTTTCAAATAAGTACAGCTACAAAAATTATTTTAGGTAGTGACAATTTAGATTAGGAAAAGATGTCCTAAATCATTTCTACTATCATAAATTATATTTACATATTATGGGAGTGATTCTAGAAAGTTCATGTTCAACTTTTGGTATTTCAAATCTGTCAACCCAGCAGCATATCATACTATGGTTAGAATGATTAGTATATAGTTTAATGAACTATACAAATTTATAGTAAGATATTATGAGACATAAAATTAACAATTTTATGTAATTTTTTTACCTCTTTTAAAAATTTGCTTTAACAAGATTGTTTTTTTTTTTTTTATAATCCATATAAAATAAGTTATTTTAAAATCACCGACTTCCTCACTCTTACTTACACCACTCTTACTTACACCAATATACTCGATAAATTTAAAAATAATCCAATTTAAGCACTCTTTTATTGAAAGTGTTACATTTTTATCCATTTTTTATATGCATTATGTTAAATGATAACAGAGGATTAATATTATATAAAAAAAAAATAATGCTATGAACTTATAACATTTCTTCTTGTTTCCTACAATGAAACATTTGTTGTATAAATTGACTGCATAATAAATTGTTCCACAAAATAATTTAGCACGTGACATTAAAACATTTTGCACCAAGAAGATAACATTTTAGTTTTTGAATCAAAAGTATTTTTCATCTCCAAACTATATCTAAAAATTTTATTTTGTTGTTAAATTAAACTATATACTTATTTCGCCTTTAAATTTTACGAAAATCATTTAAAACATCTTCAACAAATGAAACAAATGATACGTGAAATATTTTTATGTGACATATTGGGCTTTGCATTGAACTATAAGATAATCTCTATGTAGTTTGATGAAAAAGTTGCTTTATATAAATTTCATAGAATATAGAAACAAACATGTATATAATTTAGTTTAAGAACTAAACATGTTTTTTAAAAATAATTTAGACAAGTAAAAGAAAACCTTTAATTTTTAATTTTTTTACTTTATTCCTTCTCACACAGTTTTGAAACCTTAAGATCCTCCTTAATGACATTCAGCCATTTCTTCCTGCACCTCATAATTTCAACTTAGACACCCACAACCTTTTTTATATTTGAAATAAAAAATCGGAATATAATCTTTTGTATGCTAAATTATACAATTAAGAATGTAAAATAAAAAATGCAATCTGGATCATATTTGAAATATAATTTTTATACTTTGGGTCTTATATTTCGAAATAAAAAGTAAAAAATGTATTCTAAATTTTAAATTTCAAATATCAAAATTTATACTCTTTGTACAATTCAAAATACAATAATTGAGAGAGTGGGAAAGAAATTTATAGAGGTGCAAGAAGAAACTTCCCTGGCGTTCCAATAGAACTATATCTCAGGCACAAAAATCAAGCCCATCAAAACTGTTACCTTGCAAGATATCTTGCTTGACTCCCTCTTCATGTTTTTCGAACCGGTAATTTGAAAATTGAATCAAATTAAAAGTAAAATATCTTTAATTTTTCTAAAATATTTAAAGTTCAGTTTTAATCTCTAAACGTGTGAATTATAAAGAAAAAAAAGTTCATAATCACAAAATTTTAATAAATATTTTGGTTACATCTAAGTCATAAAGAAAACCCTAAAACTACGGAACCACTAGAAAAATGTTATAAAAATGGTCGAGTAGTTCAGATAATTCTTTTTTAAAAATGTCTTATTGGTGCAAACAAAAAGAAAAATTGTTCTTTGACAACTACCTTTTTCTCTTCCTTTCACTTTATAGCATATTTTAATGACAAAATATTAAATTTATTTATAAAAAAAAATTATGAACAAAATTTTAAAATAAAATTATGATATTTACGATTGTTAAAGGAACATATAAAAGATTGATAGTGTCAAACTATCATGTTCCAATACAAAACTATTTGACAGCACATGTCTAGCTTTCTTAATTATGGCACTAGACTTGAAATATAGTTTATAAGACTGTAATGGATTTTGGTTATCACCTAAATTAGTTGTTACACTAAAGTTAATAATATAATACACATCTAATCTCTAATTAAGAGTGTCAAAGTGAGTTAATCTGGTCTGGATTGAGTTAAAAAATACCAGTTTGTGTAATTTAGTGATCATTTAAATTAGTTGTTGCATCAAAATTAATCATGAAATACACCTCTCACTTTTAATTAGAGATTTCAAAGTTAGTAAACTCGACACAGATTGAGTTACAAAATATCAGCTTAACCCAATTCACTTCTTGGTGAGTCAAAAATTTTATAACCTAACTCGATCTATCACAGGTTGGTGAGTTAATGAATCGACTCACTTAAAAATACACCTGGTCATAATAATTAATAAAAAATCAAAGGAAAAGTCTAATGTTTTATACAAAGTATATGTTTAGAAAGAAATAATCAATTTCTTCTAAAATGTGCCTTATATTAAAAGTAGGAGGGAATATAGTAAAATCGTATCTCATATATAAAAAAGTAGAACAAATTTCAAATGGTATGATGTTTTACATAAAATAAATGCTATAAAATAATTTTTTTACTAGAGATAGTGAGTGCTTAAAAAATTTATACAAATAGATTACGTGGAACCCACTTCCATGGAGAAGTCCCGTGCCAAACTAAACTTAAGAAGCTGACGTGCTTCGCACCATTTTCACCTTTTTTTTTTAAGCTTTTCTTTTCTGTCAAAAATTCTATTCCCAAACACCCTTCATTTCCAATCTATTCATCCAAACAGCATGATTGAGTTATATCATCTTATTTTTCCATCATTTTTATCAACTTATTCTATATATTTTCAATTATTTGAGTACAATTTCTCTATTTATTTAGATATTTAATAAAAAATTATATTTATTTAGAGTAGATTATGTTATTCTTAACATTATTTTTTGGGTTAAATATATTTGTGTCCCTCAACTTTTAGTGAAAATTGGAATTAGTCTCTCTTTGAAAATTTGGTCAATTTAGTTCTTCAACTTCAAATTTACGTGGATTTAGTCCTTTAACCAAATTTTGTTCAATCATTTGATGTTTCAAATACGTTTCATGATAATTTCTTAGTTATATTGAAGCAAAAATGTGTCAAACGGTATAAACATCTCAAATGCTATCATGAAATGTGTTTGAAACGTTAAATAAATTTAACAAAATTTGTTTGAAAGAACTAAATTCACGCAATTCTAAAGTTGGAGAACTAAATTGGGTCAAAATTTTGAAGAGGAACTAATTTCAATTTTCTCTGGAAGTTGAGAGATAAAAAACATATTTAACTTTTACTTTTTTTATATATTATCTTTACTTAATTTTTATATGCTTTCTTGAATGAAATTATGACTTAATGACCCAAGGGCCTTGTCAAAAGTTATACCTACACTCTAATACACTTCCAAGGTGGCCTATACCCTAAAAAATAATTATATAAATTTGATCATATAAAAATTGTTCCATTTGTTTGGAGCATAAATTCTGGCATATAATAAACGCATCAATTGCACGACAAAATATTCGGATAAAAGAAAACATAGTCTAAAAAACATGTTCTGATTTATTTTTTAATTTTAATTAATTTTAATTTTTTATTCTTATTATTTGATTAAATATCAAACATGATCTAACAAATAAAATGTAAGCTATAAGTAGGAATTTCCAAAAGGTGAGTTTAATATATCTTTTACTCATATGAAGAAACAAAAAATCCTAAAAATACCAGTTGCATAAGCTAAATGGATAGACCATAATTTATATGACAACTTCAATTCATGTTAAGTTTTACAACAAAATGTATCATGAATGTGATCTTTTAATTCATTTTAAAAAGTATATATACATATATATTTATTTATAGAGAGAGATTACACATAATTAATTAAATATTTTAATCAAAACTGACAATTTGTGATCTCACTTTAAAGCTATCATCACTTCGGGAGCTAATTAATAAGGGGGCCACGGTTTTTTACGGAATTCAAATTGAATTTACATATACTTATTCTTTTTTTCATTTTTTATTGTATTTATTTATATTTATTTATCTCTATTATTTCCATTTCTTTATTTCGACATTACACATCACTCAAAGTAGGTTACACGTTCATCACTAAACTTGTGGAAAACAAAATTAAAAGTATGAACAATCCGTGCAAAAATTAACATGCTCCTGATTCTTTTTCTTTTATTAATTACTTCTTCTTTATTTCGAAAATCAAAGATTAACTTTTTCAACCACTGAAATTTATTTCAAGAATTAATTTTTTTAGTAAAATTCAAAAGTTTCCCACGATGATACCAACATGTGTAACCACGTGTTATCTTACATGAACAAATTTAAGATCTGATTTTTCTTGTGACCACCGTAACGCACCGTTTCCGGTTCCTCTGCTCCGTTCATCAAACTTCTTGATGAGTTCTCATTCGCATCATGTTCCAATCTTAGTGGCCGGAAAGGGCGGCGCGTATCAGTGGAAGCTCCGGCCACTGTATCCGGCGGCGCTCGAAGAACGCCGCCGGCGAGTACCGTCTCCACCGCCGCCTCACACACGTGCCAATTTCCGCTGCACAGAAGTCCCACGGCACCGTTCACCGGATTTACCGTTCGCCCACACCCTTCAAACAGCAGAGACTGAAACAATGCTGATAATAAAGAATAAAAAAAAAAAAGAATAAAACAATAAATATCTCTAAAGCAAATTCAAGATATACTTTGATTCCTGAAAAATGAAAAAAGTTAATCATTTTATAGTATGTATATTTTATTTTTCTACCGTTAAAATCCATTTTCTATTTTTTTTCTATTTAACAGCGTCTTTACTAAAAAATTGTATGAAAAAATGCATTAAAAATTATAAAACAACACAGTTTGACTATCTGAATTATAGTATAGGGCATAACGAGAAGTAATTTTTGTATTAACATTTAAAAAAAAAACTTTTAATGACACCACTAATATTTACCTTTTTTTTTAATATAACTTAAAAGTTTGAGATGTTGTGGAATAGAAGGTGATGCAAAGCACGGAAAATTTAAAGAAAGAGTGAAGTTAAAGGAAGAACTGAACAAAGAAAGAAGAAGAAGATGATGATGAAAAAATAGAATCTAATTGTTGTTTTAATTTTTAAAATACTTCTCTAAACATAACTTTAAAAAATTTAGATGAGAAATTGATTTATGAGCAGTATACAATATTGTTTCAGAAAACAACAGTAAAAACTCTAAAATTAAAAGTTGAAAAGAAAATCACACAAACCTTAATCACCTCTTGAATTATACATATATCTTAAAATATTTTGACTCAAACAGAAACGTAATGTTGATCAGAAATATCCAAGGACTTTAGAGGACAGACGAAAGAATAAAAAGTAATAGATTTAGATGAAATTAGGAATTAAAGATCCTTAAACAGAACAAGAAATTGTGATAGAGTAATATTGAAGAGAAGTGTAGAATGAAGGTATTGTATGTACCAGGTCTTGTGGTTTGGGGAACAGAAGCAATGAAGGAGATTAAGTCGGTGCGGCCAAAGAACTTAGCAAGGAAGAGAGTGGCGTGTCGTTGCGATTCAGCGGATTCGATCCATTGCAGACACGACCTCAGAGGACATGTCTCACTGCAACCTTTTCGCAGCACTCGACAACCGTTGCAACTCATATCACAGATATTGCTTTCTCTCTTTCTCTCTTTCTCTCTGCTATGTCTTTCTTTCGGTTTTACTACGTTGCTTTCGTTCCCAATCGTTTTTTGTGTCACACTTTATTTGTTGTGTTCTGTGATTAAGGAGTGTGGGAAAAGGGAAAAGGGAAAAGGAAGTGTAGTTAGGGAATTTGATTTTGATGGTGCCTTTTGCGTGTTGGGTAGCTTCTTTCTTTTGTAAGTGATAAACTATTATTTAATCTTTATAAATTTAAAACATTAATGCTTATTATATAAAAATTAATTGAAATTATAAGACTTTATTGTTTGTTGTGTGAATGTGACGAGTGTGCTGAGGAATATTTATTAAGAAGAGCTTTGTCAAACTTCACACATGCCTCCATTCTTATTTCATTTTATTCTTCTAATGAATTCAAATTACATTTTTCCCGATTTGGGCCGTTGGATATGCTACTGGCCCACTGCTACAGGCCGGTTTCAATTTTCTTTAAGGCCCATTATTTTGTCTTTTTCTTTTTTTTTATCTCACCACCACCGTATTTTTGTTTCACATGAAATTCTTATTTTAATCCCCTCCCGTCACCCTCATCTCAATTTTTTCAAATATATATTTAACTTAAGGTTCTACTATGTCATTAAAATTTTAATACATTTTAATTCAAAATTTTTAAAAGCAAATAAATGTAATTATTTTAAGGTTAAATTTTCTTATATATCAAATGTATTTTTCAATTTACATTAACTTAAATATTAGTATGAATATGTTTCATACGTCAAAAAATTTAATGTATTTGAGATAAAAAAGAATTATTTATTTTTAAAGTTTTAAATTTAAAATTTTCAGATAAAGATTAATTTCAATCTTTTTTTCTAAATACTTATATTTATTTTTCATGAAATATTGTACTTCTACTGTTCTTCCCTAACACCATGATGTTATTTTTAACTAAAACTAGATTTCTTTAAGAATATTTAAAAAAAAAACTAAAATAAAGGGGTGGAAAGATCAAACAAGGGTGTGTCAATATTATTGGCCTTATTGTCAATATTATACGAGTTTTATTTTGGCTTCACGTTCGGTGTATCTCATTTATTTCAACAAAATTTGAGAACTGTAAAAGATACATTTTTCAAAAGTTATTAAAGAAATGTTCTAAGAAATATGTAGAATACGAGATGAAACTCCCAGAAGGAGCTAAAGGAAAATGAAGATTTTAACTTTTTTTTTTTTCATTTTAAATCTCACCGTAACACGTTACTTTTAAAATTGCGAGTTTTTATAAAGTTAATACTTTAATTAATGTTTTTTTATTATTGGTCGAATTTTTTTTTTAAATAAAAGTATATTATATCTTTATGATACATAATTTTAAAATAATTTTAATATTCTTTTAAATTTTAAACACTCGTAAATTTAGGTAGTTTTAACTGAGATTTTATTGAAAAGTTTTGTCCAATTGAGCATTAAAAAAATTGTTTAGTATTTTTTAAATTGATTTTTACTATTAAATATGATTATTATTTTTTGTATTTTTTATTTTTACTTCATCGATCAACTCTTTTTTTTTTCTATTTAATATCTTTTAACTTATTAGTTAACTTGTTATTTGCTATTTTTGTTTCCAAGAAACAAATTGGAAATATTATAAAGAGAACAAGTTAACCTTGAAAATGAAAAAAAAAAGGAAAGAAATATCAATCACGTTATTGATAACAAAATACTTAAATAAAAATATAAAAAAATATCTTTAACATTACAAATATTTTTAACAGCTATCAAATAAAAACATTAAAATTTAGTTAAAAACATCTGTGTCCACGTGAGTATATTAATTTATTTATTTTACATTTTGATAGACATAGTATAAGAAAGCAATAAAAGAAAGAAAATGAAAGTTGATGAGAGGAAGAAAAAATGTGTGTGGATTTGAAGACAAGAGAAATAGAAATATGAAATGGACGGCATGAGCATTTGGAGACAGAAGCACACTCTGACTCACAAAACGTGTTTTTGAAGTCCAAACAACTTAAGGAAGAAGTGCGTTGTGTTGTGTCCTTCACTTTACAAGCCACATGTAATGTAAAGGAAATGAGTGGATGCCAACCTTAGGCTCAGTGAAATACAGTATTTCATTTTTTTTATTATAATTATTAGGTATTATAATTATTAAGTAAAATTAGTATTGATATTTTAATTAAAATGTAGTAATAAAAATTATGAATAAAGTTAATGATGTTAAAAATTTTTATAAAAGATCTAATTGAGATAATTTTTCAAAAGTTTGAGACTCGATCGATATTTTTATACAAACAAATACCAAATTAACACATATAAGTGAGTATCATTGGACTAGTTCAGCCTCATTATTATAATTATTATAATTGTTTTAATCAAGAAGACCATAACTTAATTTTCAATATCTCTTTTTTTTCTACTCCTTTAGAGTAAAAACTTCAATTTTCACACATGATGGAAGTGGTAAAAAATATAATATCTATTAAGACTATATATTGTGTAAGAGATAATGATAATTTATCTTAAAAAGGTTCAAACAAAAATCACAACATTAAAGATGAGAAAAAAATACCAGTTTAAAAAATAATTAAAAACAAAAAAAAATGAAAGAATTTAATGATAAAAGACTAATTTATATAGATTAATCATTCTCATTTTTGTAGTTTTATTACTGTATTGTTCCTGAATTTGATGGGTATATATGTCATAAAACAAACAAACAAGAGTACATATATAACTCCAAAAGAAGACACCCATATTTATAAAAGGGTACAACTTAATTAAAGCTTTATTTTCTATTATTGTGAAAAACTAATATGTTGTTATTGAAAACATTGAAGTCGAATACTTATTAGTTTCTACACATGCTAATTTTGAAATTAAACTTAAAAGTAACATATTTAAAAAATTAAGAAATATAGATTAATTGATTTTACATGAGTAACACATAAAGTTAACTTAACCTTTTAAATATATTATAAATTGGAAATTTCACCATAAGTTCTTATCGAAGATAATAATTTTCTTATGCTTTGAATAAACTTATTTTAAAATTATCATGCAAAGGTCGTAGTAATTCCGTTGCGTCTTTAATTAATAATTAATGAATCCGCGTTTTTGTTGGATTTGACGTGAGAATAAAGAAAGAAAACATGAGTTAAAAATGTGCATTGAAACAGCCAAAAGATTCTCCAGAGTGTCTTTGTTATGTAGAGTGATTCTTGAAAGTGTTTTTTAAGTATAGAATATTATTTTATTTTCTCTTTATAAATAGTTATTTTAACACGTCTCAACATGAAAAAAGTAAGATGATGCTATGAAAAATAAAAAATATTATAAAACCAAACAGTTTTAGTAAACAGATGTTTTCTTAAATTTAAAAAAGTTCGATAATATAAATTAAATTAAAATAAAATAATTTCTCATTTTTTAAATTTTTATTTTGAATATTTAAGCATATTGCAATAATAGTGTAATAGATTTATTTATTTATTTTAATTGAAAAAAAAAGTAGAAAAACGCCGCCTTAAGCAGATAGAGGAAGATTGGAGGAAGGTAGACATCGTTGGTGGCAGTTGGAGGGTATGTGTCTGCTTCTAACTTTGTGGACCACATCACTGTTCTCTTTTTAACTGCTAAATTTAATGTTTTTTTCTTTTTTCGATGAAAGGTTCATACTCATCTATAATAGATTTATTAAAATAATAGTATATATATATATATATATATATATATATATATATATATATATATATATATATATATTATTTAATGATCACAAGATTATAAGTACACGAAAGTTTTTTTTGTTTAAGGGTAATTTGGTCCTTTAAAATTTTGTTCAATATATAAATGATTAATATATAAGTAAATATGATTTATTTTTATTTTATGATACTTATATACTTGATTTTAAAATATATTATTCATTAATTTTAATATTTTAAAATATTTTTAAAGATTTGTCATCACATAAATAGGTGTATAAAAAATTTGATTTTTTATATTAAAATTAGATTACAAAGTAAATATAAAAGAATGAATAAAAAGATTTTCAATTCTTCATTCTTCATTTCAATTTAAAATTGTATAATTCTCTATTAAGTTTTAGATTTATTATTTTTTCTTCAAACATGTTATACTATTTACTTCAAAATATTAATACAAGTTGATACATAAAACCAACATAATTATTAAAATTTTAAAAGTACAACAATTCTCCTTAATCTAATATAAACCTTTTGGTTAGATCATTTCTACACTTATAACGGTAATTAAATAACTTAGAACGTAAAAGTAGTCACTCTCTTAATCTATCTTTTAAAAATATAAATAATATTTTTAATATATATTATAAACAAAAAGTATAAAATTTATAAAAAAAGAGTTTGTTGTTTGTCTTTGATCATAATAATCAACTCATCCAAATATATTGTTGAAAAAAAAAACAGAAACAGTGAGAAAAAAAAAAAAATTTACCAAGATATTTCAAAGTTTAATGTAAGATTAAATATGTTTTTATTTTGTATATTTAGACGTGAATTTGATACAGTCATCTCCAATAATATTAATATTTTTTATATGTCAAACTATATTTTAAATTCACATTTAAGTTACGATATATGAAATAGTGTAAAATAATTCAAATATTAATCTATAACATAAAAAATTTGATAATTATATTTTAGTGTTTAAGTTATAATGTCCATAAGTTTATTCCTTTACCAAGTAATAGATTTGATTCTTAAGTACATACAATAAAATTAATATTAATTACAGAGAATGCAGCAATAAATTTTTTCTTTATTACAAATATAATTATTTATGATAAACTTTTAAAATAAAAGTTACCAAAGAAAACATTCTGAAAAAAGAAAATGAATATATTAAATATTAGATCTGATTGGAGGAGAAACAATGCACAGACAAGAGAGATTATAAAATAAAATAAAAAAATGTTTATAAAAAAATATTTAGTAGATCTAACAGCATCCATAGCCTAGTTTAGTTTAATCGGAGTCTATTCATGAGAAATTATGCGTCACCTCTAACTTCTTTTGCATTGTCTTTTACATCTATACATTATATTAAACATCCTGAATTGGCATATATGCCACATAATGTCATCTATTCCTAATTTTTTTTTCAGGAAGTGGAAACTTTTAAACGTGTAGACCTGAATTAGAAAAAACGTGTGAACCGAACCTATGAGAAGGTGCATGAAGATCCACGCGTTGAGCCCTATTCAGTTATTTTGAGTGAATTGTGAAAGAAACATCATAGTATGAACACAAAAGGATTACTTTGTCTTCTATGATGCAAAGAGAGTTTGAGGTGAAATTGGGTACCTTAATTCATTTTCTAATTACAAGAGATACTGTCTCTTGCTCCAATTCTTAGTACTTTCTTAGTTCTGCATCATTCATTCACATGTAAAATGAAAACCTCAGATCCATGCCTTACCTAATACACACACAGGTAAAACAACGAATCAAAACCATAAACTATTATTGTTAATGACACTTTGGCATTTAGTAATGTTAGGACCATTTGCATTCAATTCAATGCATTCGATGTTAATGCCAGTAAATAAATGAACAGAGTCAACGTTCATTTTTAATGTATTAACAAATATAATATATGAAAAAAAAATACATATAATAATTAAGCACAATGTGTAAAATGCTTAAACCTCATTCTTATCTAGAAACCATATTTATATACACCAAACATCCTCATCCTTTCTGTTCAAATCATTGCATACTCTAAAAAATTACTGTAATATTTTTTCTCTCAAAATTTTTCCAATTTATATATATATATATATATATATATATATATATATATATATATATATATATATATATATATATATATATATATATAAAATGATACATGCACTTACATGCGTGAAGCGCAATACAATTCCAGTGTACATACACTGTATCCGTGTTTGGTTCCGCGTTTTCTTGCATCTTTGACGTGAAAATTCAAAGCTATAAATACACGTTTGGCCTTAAGTGAGAAATTGACGTGATTTTAACTGGAAATAAAACCAAAACAGCTTCTAATTCTTAAGTGGTCACTGACTCAACTTCAAATTGGATCCACATTCTACACCATCACCTAACATAGTTATTAATTAAGAAAACTATTATACGATTATATAAATATATTAATTATTAGACACATTGAACATGAATCAGTGTTGAGTTCCACTAACAACGAAGAAAGATGCAAAGAGAGGATTCAACTGAAATTAACAGTGAAACCGACAGTGTCGCCACCACTTGCTGCACCCCTCATGCCACTCTGTGCTTTCATGATGGCAGAATTCTCACATTAAACTCATTCGAATCATAAATTATCTTCCAAAACACGCCAAATTAGATAGATAGATATACTTTAATTATTTTAAAATATATAAAATTATTGAATGGAATAAATAAATAAATTGAATTGAATCAAATTGCAATCTGCAACATTGAAAGTACAACCTAAACAGGAGAACTGGTCCTGTACTATCCAACAGAATTCCAAGCACTATGTACAAAATCAAGTTATATATCACTCAAAATTCTCCCAATAATTGGAAAATCAAGATAAATCTAAGCAAGTAAATTCACTGAAAATGAGGGATTTCAATTTTGGGAATCACGAAGAGACGCTGCTTCTTCATCACAGGGTGAGGGCTCTCAACCTCGTCTTCTCCGACCTTGGTCGCGAATTCAGGAAAAGCAGGGATATTCAGATCAAAATCACGGTGATGATGACCGTGACTCACGGTGTGAGTGGACCCCACACCTTCAGAGGCGGTTACCATACTGTTTCCGTTGTTATTGTTACTGTTGTTCCCTTCGTAGTGACAACGTTTGTGTCCACCAAGAGCCTGTCCAGTGGGGAAGGACTTGTGGCAGATGGAGCACTCATGGGCACGACCGCCGGAGGCGGTCGTACTGACGGTGCTGGTGGCAGTGATGCCAGAGGAGGTAGGCTGGTCGTCGGCCACGGCGAGTTTCCGGTGGCTGGCCTTGTGTCCCCCGAGAGCTTGGTAAGAGGGGAAGGTTTTGTCACAAACAGAGCATTTGTAGGTGAGTTTGGTGAAAGGATCTGGGGTGGGGTGTTGTGGCGGTGAAACGGTGGTGTGGCGGTTAGTTGCGGTGGTAACGGTGGTGGCGGTGGTGGTGGTGCCACGAGCGAGCATGATGAGGCAGAGAGCGAGGTACTCTTCCTCTGAAGGATGGTCGCGGGAACGCTTGGAACGCTTGCGTTTTGCCCATGGAATGGTTGGGTCGTCGAAAGAGAAAGATGGAGCAGTTGCAGTGGGTGAGTTGAGTGCTTCCAGAGCCATGTGTGTGAGTGTTTGATATGAATGAGAAAAAGAAGAAGAAGAAAAGAAATGTATAGAGAGAAATTGAAGGTGTGAGAGTGAGGTTTGGTTTGTGTTTGATTGAGTTAGGAGTGAGAGTGGGTGAAGGTGTTTATATAAGGAGGTGAAGGAAGTTGCGTGAGAAGTGGTGTGCAAGTGCAAGGTAAGATTTATTTAAATATAAAATCATTTATTATATATGAGAAATAAGAGATAGAAAAAGTAGAAGAGGTTTTGGGGAGTTTCTTGGTGTGCAAGAGTGGTCAAAGAGGTGTCACTGTGGGAGTGTGAGAGTGGGACTGGTTCCAAATTCAAAGTTGGTAGTCAAAATGTAAAAGAGAGTTGGACCAAAACTCTACAGCAGCCTGCACACGTCAACAATACTCATCTTTTCGTTGTCAACATCTTTTCGGCCGACCCTTAAAACCTCTATTATCCTGCAACTTGGAAACTCATCATTCATTCTATATTTTTTTTTCTTTTTTTTTTTTTTTTTTCTTTTTTTAACTTTTTCTTTTTTTTTTTTCTTTTTGCTTCTTCAACCTCTCCCATTTATGATTTTTTTTTGCATAATTATGTTTGGATTTCCATAAAATTTGATGTTATATATGTGTGATGAGTAAAATATGGGCTTTAATGCACTAAAAAAAAGAAATGGAAGTTTGTGTTATTAAATGATATCATTGATAAGCAGAAGTAAATACAGTGATTGTTTAGTATTTCAAAGTTTTTTCTTTTTGTTGATGGAGGTTTTCAAACTTTTCTTGTTTAATTGATTTATATATGGATATATATTAATCATATGTGATGATAGAAATTAGACATAATTTATAAAAGCCCAATTGTCTTATTGTCTTGTCCCTGAAGTGACTTAAAGAGTGATCATAAAGTTTGTGCACAAATAATTCAAATATGAGGTGTGTTATGTCTTAACATGTGATATTATAATCTTTATTTGTTTATTATTATAATTATAAAAATAACTATCGATTAACATTTTGGAGATGTCCATCTACTATGATTCTTTAGAAGAAAAATAATACAATTAACACTTGAAATACCCGCAATATCATTATATATATTCTTGACTACACACACACTGTGTAGATATCATTATCAAATCACCTTGTTGGATTTTTCTTATCAATTTAAAGATAGATGCAATATGATATTTATCTAAATTTTAAATGGTACATGATTTTGTAATGTTAATCTGAAAATGAAAAGGCTAGCATATACTTAAAATTGAATAATATATACTTATTTATTTATTTGTACAGTTATATATATTCTAAAAAAAATATTAATTATGAGATGTTTGGTGTATGAGGCATTAAAAGCGTGAGGGTATGACGTGGTATGTTGTTATAGAGGTATTGGAAAAAAGAGGAAGGAAGAAGCATCTAGATGTTTGTGTAGAATATGTGTCACTAAAACACAAGTGGAGTAGAGTGTAGTATCCTCTTACCTAACACAACATTAACCATGTGTGAGAGAATATAAGAAAAAAACAAAAAATACATTGAAGATTTAGTTTTTTTTTTATCTTCAAGAAAAATGACATTTTTTAGAAAAAATATTTACTGTAAAGTTTGTTTTTCACTAAGAAATAGTTCATATTAAGTTGTTTGTTGGCTACATTTTTTTATATATATATATATATATATATATATATATATATATGAATACATTATTAATGGTTATTTATTAAGCAATTCTTTTTCGCTATTAGCTAGATTTATTTAACTACATTTGAATTGTTACAATATATATTATAATGGTTTTCAGTTTTGTTTAAACTATGGTTTTCAGTTTTTTTAAAGAATGATAATTTTTTTAATACATGTCTTTCTTTCTCTTTTAGTTAATCTTGATGGAACATGAGGAAATTTACTAAAGTATGATAATTGAGTTTATTATCTGCAACCAGACTTGTCTAATTTCGGATTTGATATAAAAAATTATATTGATCATTCCACATTAAATATTAAAATATTTATTTTAATTATAATATATGAAAATATTATATTTTTCAAACTATTTGCGTAAAAGTTAATTTTATAAAAAATAAACTTTAATCTTAATTTAATATCATAACAAATGAAATTTACATTATAAAATTATCTTATCTTATAATCGATGTGAATGAATTCATGTTTATAAAATATACTAAGTATCAAATTTATTTAAATATCAATACAACATCACTAAAATAAGACTTTAATACAACATGAGTTTGTTTCTCACTTAAATCATTTATAATTTTTTAAATATTTATTTATGATGTTATTATATACATCTGAATTTCATTAAAAACATAATTTATAATAAAATATTAAAACGTACAAATATTAAAACCCTCACGACTAATATTTATTATCCTAAATTATTTATATCTTTTTCATAACACCCTTTAATAAATTCATCAAGCATAATCACTTTTTGTTTACAGGTGTCACAAACTTTGTCAATATTAATCATGCCAAATTCGTCACTACCATTATTTGATGTAAATATTTTGCTCTCTAAAATGAATAAATATAAGAAATGAATAAAAGGAATTTATGCATCATTAATTAAAAAGTAATTAATGTAGCTGACAATGTGCATAGTTTATTGAATGAGACATAAAAAGGTGGGCCCAACAACAAGAAGTCCCAATTTCCATTCCTGGAAAATTCCATGTTTAATTTTAGCGTGTAGAAAGTAAAAACACTAAAAAAAAAAAGTTTTATGGATTGGAAAACTACGAGAAGCATCCAGTGATTAATTTTAACATAATAGTGTGATTCTCATTATCACAATATTTTGAGAAACATACTCATAAGTTTCTGTTGATAGTATACAAACAAATCCTTTCGAATGGTTAAAAAAAATTTAAATGTTAATCTAAGTTTCATATTAATTATAAATAAGAAGGTGGAGTATTATATAAAAATAAAATTTATAAATTTGTTGTCTTAAAATTTTGAATTACAAGTTAATGTTTTATGTGATTGAATTCAGGTCTCATTAATGTTATATTTCTCTGACAAAACTCCCTTAGTAACCTTAACACATATATTAATTATCAACTTTGATTACAAAAATTAAACCTGAAAAAGGCTTAAGTCACTGCTTACATAAAACCATTGATTAAGATTATGAACCGCATTAGACCTACTCAAATAATCTATTACCCATTATATGTAAAATATAAAAAGAAAAACAATGACTCAATCAATCATATATATAGTTAAAGAAAAACGTGTGATTTTGTTTGCACAAATTTTCATTTTGGACAATGAAGGATACAATTTAGTTAAAGAGTTTTGAAAAGGCAAAACACGTTTTAAAATATGGTATTTGAAACCTACCCCTATCTGTCCAATTCAAAGAGATAAACTATAATAAATAATGACTATGGCAAGAACACAAAAAGTGAGTGACCTCATAGATTTAATAGTCACACACAAATTTGTGACTAGTTAATAATTTTGTTGTTTAGTGGGTAAAAGCAAATTGGAAATTAGAAGTATGGTTGGATTTGGATAAAGATGAGTGAGTGATATATTAAATGTATTGAAGCCCACATGAGTGTGATATTAGGTCATTGTCACCTTAGCCCAAATAATAGTATGGGCCGAGAGAATCTTTTTCAATACCAAGCTAGCTTTCTTTTTCATGAGGTAATCATTTTTATTCTCTTCTACTTGTTACATAAAAATTTCAGATAATGATTTAAACTTATTCCACAAAAAAATATTATATATATATAATTATTATAAATATTCTATTGGGAAAATGATATTTGAGAATTGATGAGGTATTTCTTTAGTTTTAGTTTTAAGGTTTATTTGTTTTAAAGTTATTGTGATTCCCAATCTTTTTTTAATGAAATAATAATGTCTCATTTCTAATTCACATCAAATTTGTATGTGTAACTGATAAATAATGTATTTATCGAGAGAATGAGATTGTTTTATTAAGTAACATATTTATTAAGTAACATATTTATTATGTTTAATTAAATTGGACATTATGGATAACTTTGTGAGTTTTTATAACCTGCGAAAGGTTTTGTCGCACAACACCACTACATTCTTCCCCTCCGTCGTTGCAATTTCATGTTTTCTTCTATTATAACCTTCATCGAGGTTTGTTTTTGTCTTTATTATTGTTTGTGTTTCTTCTTATTTCTCGTTTATCTCTTTCTTTCGTTCTTGTTTTTCTCTTCCTTTTCTTAATATTGTTTTTCTTCTCGTTTTGGTGTTGCCACTGCATTTTGGTGATCATTGTCATCTTTTTACATTGGGACGTCACAACATTGCAAGTTCATGTTGGTCTTGACCAGTTGTGTTTGGGACGTCACATCATTGTTGTTGTCTTCGTTGTTAGTGCGCGTGTTTGAGCGGTTGCTCTTCATCTCTCTCGTTCTTGCTCTCACACTTGCTCTCATTCTTTCTTGTGTTTGACAGAAACCTATTACTTTTTTTAAATTGTTTTGTGTTTAGGTTGTCTTACTAACTAAAGTTTATTTTTGAAGTATAGGTTTCAGTTGAGTTGTCTTACTAACTAAAATTTATTTCTGAAGAATAAGTTTAGGTTGTCTTACTAACTAAAGTTTATTTTTGAAGTATAAGTTTCAGTTGAGAAGTGAATCTTAAACACCCCTTATTTATCTTGTCCAGATATATTTCAACTGTAGAATTAAATTATGATAATAAAAAAATTAGTACTAAAACTCTTCGGTGTGTGCTTACTTAATTATTACTTTGCATTCTCGCTAATTACTTGTTTCCACATGAAAAAGTAAAAAGAAAAGCAAGACAACATAGTTAAGTTTTAAAATCCCATGTAAATTTGGGTATTTTAAATTATTTTTTTATTAAAAAAAAATCTTTGTATGTCCAGAATACTTATCTTTTTCGATTGAGATCCTACCATAAATTAGAGTAATGTTGCAATTTGATTTTACAATCTCAAATACACTACCTTGTACCGTAAAAAAGAAAGCTTTAAATCTTTATTATTTTTACCAAATGACATTATTTGATATTTATAGGTAATTGATTTGAATTTAGTTTTAATATTTTTTTTAATGAAAAGCAAAACAACATTTTTTTATAAAAATAATTAGGGTTTGAGATTATTTTTATTGTTTTTCATGTGGGAAGTGTTATGCTTGAGACTGCAAAATTAAAAAGTTACATTACTCTGCTTAAAAAAACAGACAAAATCAAAGAAGAGATACTCAATTTTAAAATATAAATATTCCAAATACTTAATATAATAAATATTTTTAATAAAAAAAATTGAAAATACCTAATATTATTATAAACCTAAAATTTAAGTGTGATTTCTTATTTTTCATGTTGAGAATGCAATGAGAGACAACATAAGTAATAACCACTTCAACATAGTTGACAACAAATTCATATGACAGTTATTCAATTGAAAAAGTATAAAACTTTTGGATAGTTAATAAAATGATTTTTTTAATAAAAAATTAATTAAAAATAATCAAATTTACCAGAAAATTTAAAATTAATTAAATTTCAATAAAATAAAGAAAACAAATTTGATTTAATGGATATTTTTTTAATGGTTTGATTGCAAAAATATTGTTGTGGTTGAATCAAATGAATATGGGAAAATGGATTGCTTTAACATTCAAGTCTATAAATGATTCAAACAAATTATATATACAAAATAAACTTCTCCAGCTTAATTTGATGATTTTTTAATTAAATCATCCTATTTTTAAATCTTAAAAGTATGGTGTTATAAAATAACATAATATTTAACATGATATTATGTTAACTAAAATTTTGAATCGATTTTCAACAGATTGCCTTTGATATTAGTTTTAATTTTAAAAATATCAGTACTCATGAAAAAAAAAACATCAACTCCATGAAATTATTTGCTGATGTAGTTTCTAATTATCATTAAAATTACCACTAAACTTGTTAAACTTGGTGCTAAGCTAAATTGATTAAATGGTATTACTCCCAAAAATTTGATGGATTTCTTTGTCAAAACTTTTAGATAGGTGGTGGAACTGTAACTTGTCCATTTTGGTTTTACAATGTTCTCTGAACCCTAGGCACCCACCAAATTAGAGCACAAAAAGTTGGCTTTCAAATAGTTTAATGATTATCACAAAAAAGTCAAAAACCCCACATGATTAATCAGAAGTATCCTTCTCTGTAAGAATGAAACTACTATTTTATTCATATTAGTTAACAATAACAAGTTAGAATAACAATCTTATTTTACACTTTTTTTTGTTCTATGTAGTTGTTTTCCGTTTGTTGTTAAAACGGTAAACATGTCCTCTAGAGTTTACCCTCTTTGATCTCAGAGTGGTAGCGAGTTCTTCAGGTTCAGATTGATTCCAATGTCAAGTCCATTATAAGCAAGTGGAGCATACATCCATAGATCATCAGAGCTTAAAAGCTACACCAGAAAAAACCAGACAAAAATTGTTACAATTTGATTGTACAAAGGTTAAAATTTCCAAATTTGAAACATGGTTTTCAGTTTTATGCTATTCATATGCATACCTTGATTTGAAGCTGCAAAAATTTCACATAATTCACTGCCTCTTCAAGCATTGTACTTATATCAACCTGCAGTACACACATCCATCCGTGAAGTTAATACACAACTCCATTAGGATACACTTTCATATATTTTTGTCAAGAAACAAGAGTTTGATGAACATTATTTATTTACCTTAGTTCCATTAGGGACAAGATTCTGTAGGATTCTTAATCGTTCATTTATTCTCTCTCTTCTTTTCTGCAAGATTCAAGTAGGAGTGTAAGTGCCATGAAATGAAATGAAATGAAAAGAGGTTTTGCATTTAAAGTGACTGATTAAATGTCTATATACCCTTGCATACAGACTCTGGGGATCTGTTGCTGATCCCCTACTTGCTCTTGTTTTTCCATTTGAGTTGAGAACAGATTTAGATTCTGAATTAGCTCCTCCAATATTTTCCTTGTTATCATCATCTGACATGTTACTGCTAGAGCTTTGTCCATCTGATCCTGCATTTCTCTCTTCTGCATCTTCCCTATTGCTGTCATGTTTCTCATTCTTCTTGGACCATGTGTTGTTCTTCATACATCCTTGCACCTGATATTGAAACACAGAACATTGTCATCAATTTGCACCTTCAATGTAGACCAAATATTAAGTTTCGATCAGTTTCAGCCTAAGATCATATATCAGAGACAAAACTTACTTCTTTTAAAACACGAGCTTTTTTCTTGTGATTCTCTGATCTGTTGTTGATTTTACCTTCAGCAGGGACATCATCAAGCTTCCTCTTGGAGGGAAAAACAACAGGTTCCATTTGATTGCATTCAGAATTCTCCAATCTGTCACTTGCCAATTCTTGATACAGCTTCACACTCTCCTCGGTTGCAATGTTAGCAAGCGATGGAGCAAAAGGGGCAAAATGTTTCTCATCCAAGGAATATACACATGCATTATTTGCTAACATGTGATCAGGGTAACTAAAATAATAGTTTGAGCTACCCGGATTGGCAATGAACACAGTGTCATCACCACTACAATTGCTACTGTTACTATAGCTACTTTCCTGAGAAATATACTGTGAAGAATTTGAATTGTTGTGAGCATCTAAAGAATAAAACATGAGCTCATTTTCAGCAGCTTCAGGAGCAGCACAGAAATTGGCTTGCTGTGTTACAATGTTCAGTTCATCGCCCCCATCAAGCAGAAGAGGAAATTCCTGTGTGAAATCATGCTCATGATCAAACATCCTGCGAAAGCAATCCCATTCTCCATCAGGGAAAGCTCCAACAGGTTCCATTCTGTCGTGTGTTTAGGAAAAAAAGAAGAAGAGAGAATTGAAGGTTTTTTCTTGTGTGGTCCAATAAAGAGAATTGAAGCTAATAAATGTTGGCTTGGCATAAGCAAAAACTATAGACATATTTATACTGAATCCCAGGAAAAGTGTTAGTGTAAGCATTGACTTCATTTGCAAATAGCATTTTAAATTGGTAATCATTGTGTGATGGATAGGTCCTAATTCTCTGTAACTGAACTCAGGAGTCCACTGAGGGGCAAAGTACAACTCATATGGGACCAAGTTCATGCGTGATAATTTAGAATAATGATAATTTTTGAAGGGGTTTATAAACAGCTTAAGACTGAATAAAAGTGTGCTGAAAACAGATTGAGAGGCAGTAAGCGAGATTAACAAGGGTGTTAATTAATGGTGACAGTGATGTAGTTAGGAGTTAGAAGTGGAGTTAACTTAGCATGCGCGTTGTTGAGGTTGAAGAACGAACGTGGGAGTCCCATATATGAATATAATAAACGCAGAGGAATTCTGTGAGGGAATAGAAAATTGAAGGTCCATGGACGGCTACATCGTGGGATGATCTCACTTTCTTTAAACCACTTCATGGACCGACACATCAACCGTGGACAACGCTCTTTGTCTCCTTGCTGTAACAACTTCACCATTGCTTCAATGTATGTCTGCACTTTTTATCAACCAAAATACATACATCTTCTTCTTTGTGCGTTTTCTGTGTTTTTGTTGGAAACCCCGCATCGACCAGAGACAACCAATTTTATAATATATAAGTAGGTGCAATCTTCATTTTAAGTCAGTTTTGTGGAATTGTGTTAGATTTAAAGTCTACTTCTAACAAATTTAACCTTACTAAGATAGGTCTTATATGTTGTCCACCTACATTGTTATGTTTTTCTTGGCCTAAGTAGTACTGTCTCGTCATAAACTATACTAAACATATGTAAGTTATTGTTGTCCAATAATAACATTTGTTTTAACGTTAAAAGTATTCAAACGTTCAGTAGAATACCTGTTTGTTAACACGGTCTGAGACTGTGTTTGTTTCTCAGTTTTAACATCACTGAACAAGGATTTTTCACTTCTACGAAAAAATGGCACACACTAATATGTGGAAGGATTCTCGTATCTTATTTAGTATATAATGATGAAGAAATCGTTTTTTGTTTAGCCTTATTCCAGACTTTGGTATCTCACAGATCATGTCCTCCAGGCTGTAGGGCACTCGCGTATCTACACTTCGCATATACTTGCCAAGTTTTATTCTAGGTAGCAGGATTATAATTTCTGCACCTCGTATACATATAATAGTTTGACTAGGTTATGATTAGATATACTTGTATTGGTTTTAAACAAAGACTTGAACAATGCTTTGGAATAAAAAGGTTTTCCATAATCTTAGGAAGGTTATACAAAATATAATCCAAAAGGTTAATTAACTTCCTCTGGGACAAGCAATAGTAGAACAATTTATGTTACTACTAGTCTATGGAGATTAGTAAAGGGTATGATAATAATACAAAAGCTCTGTGTACAGAATTAGCAAGTTAAAAACCAGAGCCTCGTATATGTTTCGTTGAAAAAAAGGTCCTAATTCTCTTCAAATACGTTTTTTTATCAAACATTTGAAATGATTTATAATAACTATGTTTTTGTTTTCATAAAAAAATTAAAAAAAAAATTGCAGTAATTTATGAAAACTATTTGTTTTACCTAAAATTAAAAATTTTCAATTTGAAAATATTCATATTATCTATTTTCTTTTAATTTATATATTTTCTTTTCATATTCTCTCCGATTTGACTTTAGTCGTGATATTATCGACTCATCTTTAATGAACTGTTTGCTAAATCAAGATCACATCGTTAACTTAATACTAGGTTATTTATTTTTTGACAGATAGACAATGTTATTTTTCAATTGATGTTAATTAGGATATTTTTCATCTGCATAAATAATGTTTCAAACAAATTTTTTTTTTCAATTAACATTAACATATTAGTTTTAGTAGATGATAGATGAGATTATTTTCAAACAATGTTGATAAGATCATTAACCAGAGTTATTTTTCGATTAACATTAATCAGAGTTATTTTTCAGTTAACAATTTTATTATTTAAAAATATCATTATTTTAAATTCTATAAATCATCTTCATTAGACACAAACGAGAATAATTCAGAAAATCTTATTCTCTATTGTATGCCATCAACGATCAACGATACTAAATGAACCTAAGTATGCTTTTTAATTAATAAATCTAAAATTAATTGATTTTATTTGTATACAAGCCCATAACTCTCAAACTCACAATATCATTGTTAAGCTTAAATAATTTCCTATAAATTAATCCAAAGTAGATACTTTTCAAACTTTCTTCTATTCTCTCTAAAATAATCCTTTCTTTTATTATTTTAAATCATTCTTGATGTTGATTAATGATATAATCAAATTTAAAAGTGCGAAAAATAACTATGTTTTTTTAATATAAAGACATTCATTGTTGATTAAAGAATTTCCTATTTATATTTTTCCATTTTCAACAGACATGGTGTTATATCTTATTGCTTTCACAGAAAAGAATTTATATTATTTTTTCTCTTTCCTCTCCTCGTAGTTTAATAGAGATTAATTTGACACATTATAAACGTATACATTAAAGTGCTTAAGAAACAATAAAGGAAATCAAATGTTCTTCTTTCTATCTTATTATTCGAATTAAAATGTTTAGTCTCCAACTAGGACAAGCTTAAGAATAATGATTACACATCAAATAGAGGTCAATTCATGTAGGGTCAATTTTACCTTTTTCTTTTACCCAAATAATCAATTAAAAATGATTTTAAGTAAGACTAAAAAAATAATTATCATAAAAATCAATATTTTATTATAAATATAAATAAGGTAAAAAAATTACGAAGGCGGTACCAAAATTGTTTTTATAATTTTTTAGGTTTAATTAGTCGGATGATATCCATTTTCTTTCAGATGTGTCAATTCGATATTCGCTTTTAAAAATTGTCAATTCAGTCTCAACTTTTGAAAAAGTGTCTCAGGTCCCTTTCAGACAAAAATTACTAAAGTCTTTAACTTAATTCATTACTTTTATCACTAAATTTTGATATAAATATAAATATTTAATTTTGTAAGTCATTTTAAATATCAATATTGTTAACGGTGTTAATATTTTTTTGCTGAAGACCTAATTGAGTCATCTTTTCAAAAATTAAGACTCAATTGGCATCTTTTTAAAAGCGAATACCAAATTTACACATCTAAATGAAAACGTCCCACTAATTAAACCAATTTTTTATTACAAGAATGATATCAATAAAAATTGGAATCAAATGAAAAAACATTTTGACTAAAAAAATCCTTGAAGTCTTAAAAGAGTATAAATAACATGAAAAACATGAAATTATTTTGATGTTATATCTTCCAACTCATTGACAGCAACGAAGTACAGCTTCATACGAAATTGACATTGCTGTGAATTTGTATATATTACAAAGTCAAACTTGTTTATGTTTATGGCCAAAAAATATCTCTGTTTTCTTCCAGCTACCCATTGAATGTTACATGATAGTACAATAGTTCTAATATTCATTAAATAATATTGTACCTACTTTTTTGCATTAATCTATTCAAGGATAAGGAAGAATATAGGTTAAACATAGCACATAGTCATAAAAATAAATTAAATTAAACCACATTGCATGACCATGAATGGTGATGAGTCTGTCTAAATTTGAATTTATAATAGAATGAACTTCAAATCGATCCACTTGTAGATTAATTTGATCTTTAAAAATCTTTAACTAAGAAATTAACTCAATAAAAAATAAGTAGGTTCCATTCAAATCAATGTGGAATATTAACATACAAATACTTAAATGTTTTTTACATTTTCCAACAAAATATTATCCCATAAAAAATCACACATAATTATCGTATTAAAAAGCGTAACTATGATATTTTGTTGTACTTTTATTATTATATTCGGTAAGCTTAGTATTTTTTTTTCTGTATTTGACCTTAAAAAAATAACAGATAAAGATTATGACATTTGTATTATGAAATTTTATTCATACCATTTTTATTTTGCCTAATTCTGCATTTTGTTCACAAAAGATAGATTGGGTTAGATTCGTTCCACATAAAAAATGCAACTAATTTCTTTAGCATGTTCGTAAACTCGTATGACATTTGTCCAACAACTTGTATAACTGATTATCTTTTCTGTAATTTTCTTTCTTAGATGTAGCACATAAAGTATTAGGGTGCGAAATTTTAATTATTTTTTTATTTAATTAAATTAGTAGAAATAATAAATTTTATATATTCATCTTTAAAAAATAAATAATACTCACAGTTTTATAATTTGTAAATTCAGAATTCTGAGAAGTTTCATAATAGATGTATATAATTAAAAGAGCAATGAAAAATAAATTTTAAATAAATAAAGTTGTCAAACAAAACGGAAAATCGATCAAAAGATCCTCCCGAAAACAAACTTAACTAATGGCAAATCCACATAATATTCATTATTGGACACATCATAAATTAAAGACACATTTGAAACAAATATACGCAATGTAAGTTACTTGCATGTAATTTATTATTTGATATTTAATATTTATTGTTATAATATTTTTATTTTCAGTTTATTAAAAAATTATATTGACTCATTTTTTAAGAAAGCGAGACAAAGTTAAATATATTAAAAATATATAAATTGTGAGTTTAATACAATACAATAATTATCGATACATTTTTTTAAGTATAATAAGAAGAAAAAATTTAGTACAATAATTTTAATTTTATTAATTTTGTTGATGATTAATATAAATAAAAACATGTTTGATTTTGTAATAATTATCTCATGTTTATTAAACGAAAGATTAATATTAATATGTCATTAACCTTAAAAACAATTTACAAAATAAAAAATAAAATATTTATCTTTAATATTAGTTACATGTTATAATGTTCTTTTTTTTTTGTAACAAAACATACTTGACTGATACCCACCAGAGACTAAATATATAAACTTTCTATTATATTTAAAAATGAAAATTTTAAAGGATAATAAGTATAAAATTAAAAAAGAAAACATTTTAATGAATTAAAAGAAGCTATTAAATAATTCATAAATTACAGATCCAATATTTGAATTCATCGAATTTAGGTTTGATGATGAAATCCAATCAGTCTTTGCTTAAATTTTGAAATGTATATATATGTGGATGATCTTTTATATAATATATATATAATAGCTACGACTCTAGCTGTAATATTGTGCAAAAAATGAATGAAATTCCTGAAAGGATGGAATGAGATGAGATTAATCGAATTAAACACATTGAGAATAAGAAGACTGTATCACTTCATTGGTCCATGTCCATAGATTCCGCCGAAGCTACCGGTCCCATCGGTTACACGTGTCGGATATACAATGTTGTTGTCTTCATTTTTTATAGCACTGTCTGTCTCAAACAAAGTGGGTTGTACTTTGGAAATTGCTGTGCCCATTGCACGACCTTTGGTAATGCCTTAAAGAAACCCTAATTTCCTCAACAACACCAAAGCAAACCCTTATACCAGTTCAAAAGCCCACAGAATAAAATCTAGAAGCTCCAGATATATATATATATACTATATACCATTATTGGAGACCCTAAAAATCTGATTTTATTCCCTTTTCCAAATTCTATCTATTCTCTATGATGTGCCCTCAAGTTCTTGCTTTTCAAAATTAGGGTTCATGATGATGCTAAAATGTCATAGCTGTGTCGTGTGAACTCTCAATGGGAACATTTAGTTCCATTCACAATTTCTTATTCTTGTTAAACCACCTTACCAACCGAAATAACTGAATATTATATAGCCTCATCCAACCAATATGTGTCACGTGATCCTATCACTGTTTTTTCTAATATACTTTTAATTATATAATTATATATATTCATAATATTTTTAAGATTTATCGTAAGTTAAAAGTCCAAGTTAATTATCTCTTACATTTGTTGTATTATTCCATCGATGAATGGATGAGTCATTGCTTATATATAAATGTATGATATATAACCTCTTCAAAGAAAAAAAAATGTACTATATAGACAAAAGAAGAAAGCGAAAATATATGTATCTTTTTAGAAGCATGTTACCTTTTATTACTAAAATTGTAGTTATATATGGTAGGAAAAAAATAACTTTATATATTGATTAATGCATTGATGTAGATGTAAAGATTGAAATTTTCTTAACGTTAATTAATAAATAATGTCGAGAATAGACATATTATATAGATTTGTAAACGTATGCAAAAGGACTCTACATTAGACACAAAACAACATAAAATGACACATGCTACAACTATTTTGATTATAATGTGATATTTAGGTTAGAAAGAAAAACTAGTTTTTTATTTCCTGCATTTATTATTAGAACTGCTAAACTTTTTATGTAGTATCATATTTATTATCATAATCAATTACAAAACTCCCTTAAATATAATAAATGTTCAAGTTTAACAGTAAATTCTAAAAATTCTCTAAAATTAAATGGACTGATCTCATGTAAAAGACCATTTAAGCCCATAGTAAAGTTTAGTTACACATGTTTTAACTTGATATAAAATCCTAAAATCAAAATATAACATTTACTTATTTTTAACACGCCAAAACTGGAGTTCAGATTTTCTATTTGAGTTTTTGGTATTGTCTTATTAAAAATGTCCTGATATTATATTATAGTTCTTTTTAATACATTTTAAAATATCAAAATCATTATTAATCATTATATTTTGAAGACAGAATATAAAAGTTAGATTAATTTATGAAGTAAGAAAAAAAAAGAAATCATCAAAAATAATTTGGGCTAAATAACCCATTTTAACTACTCTCCAAGTAATATTATATCCCAAATAAAATATTTATTGGCAAAAGGTGACTACTCGAATATCTGAAAATTTCTATCTAGGAATAATATATCATTCAATAAAAGACAAAAATCTTACATGTTTGTTTAACTAAAACAATTTTCTAGAAATCTTACCCGATCTATAAGATACAACTCACTAATTAGTCCCAAAGTGAGAGAAAATAGTTCAAGTTTTAAAGTAGCTTAGACCGAAAGTCCATAATTTTCATAAATTATTTATTTAATCACTGCATTTGAGCCAATTTTTAGCATTTATTATACACAGTCTTCAATTAATTAGTTCTAAATTCTATAAAAACGACTTCGAAATTAAAATTGACTACAGAATTTTTGTGCGCCTACCATAAAAATGAATAACTTAAAAAAAAAATATTGTATTTGTTAAGGTGATGCGCACGTATGTGCAAAAAACACGGAGTTTAATTGAAAATAAATTAATATTTTATTTCCCTTTTCAGAGTTACAATTTTTATTTTATTTTATTTAACATGCTATATTAATATACTTGAACCAAATAATAATATTTTTTTTCGAACCCCGTGTAAACTACTTTAATACTTGTAGAAAAGACGTATTTCGTAACTACAATTTTATACATTATCTCTCTAAGAATGGGATGACTAAAAAAAACTATATAACCTTAAGCGTAAACTCTAATAACATAAACAACGATTGGTCCACGTAAACAATTAATATTGTACAAAAAAAAAACCCTGTATGTTAAATGCATATATAATATATAGGAAAAAAATTCTAATTTAAAAGTTCACATAAAAAAAAATTATAAGATAGCCATATACTTGTCGTGGGGTGGTATTATTATACGTATAATGTATTTCCAGTGTTTTTGGCACTAATTAATTATAATTATGTCGTAGACGTTATTAAATTGATTAGTTATTAAGTATGATTATGGACGTGTTAAATTAATTAATCTCATGCAGACTTCTTCTGGAAACGAGTATTGAAGCAATTAAACTTTGTAATTATTTAATTTGGGAACTGCATAATATACGTGGATGGTAGCATGTCCATATCAATCAAACGCGTTTCCCTGTATAGCCAAAGAAGAAGAAAAAAATATGGAGAATTTCTACTTTTAAAATAAAATTATGTTAAAGCATATTAAAGTCTATTAAGAATTATACTTTATATAGTCGTGTACAAGCTCTTAAAATATAAAGATGTATGACATAAAATACTAGGAATTTTATTAAATAATGACGTGTTTTATTATGTTGAACAAATATAAAATGTTTTAACAAAGTAAAAAATATATATATGTCACTTTTTTAATTTAATTTGTACTTGAAAAAGTTGCATTCGCACAAATAAGCATATTTAAAGTCTCTCTTCAAAGATAATATATCTATCTATTAGATTAATGGTACCTCATATACATTATCACCATCACACAAATATATGATTGTAAGAAAATCATAAATTAGTATTGATAAAAAAAACTGATAAAAAAATAAAGAAATTCATGCTAATAAAAGAGTAAAATGTTTTAAATAATTCACCCGGGCTTGAAAAGAGGGATCACTGTAGCCCAAACATCCATTGAAAATAAAACTAGTCAAATTAATGCAATAATTATAAATTAAAACAATTATAATATGTAGACACAAATAAAGTGGAAGGAGTGCTGATTATTAGAGAACATTTAAGACAGAGAAAAGGGAATATGGAACAAACAATTTTTTTTAAAAAAAAAAAAAACTAATCTCGAAAGCTTAGTAAATTCAGAGTCTATAATTGAACGCCATCGATAACGACGACAAAGTCCTTTCCATCAAAGTTAAGTATTGCTCAAATTTTAATATATTAAATGTTTTACACTAACTAATTTATGAATTATATTTTTTTCTTTCAAATATCTACTAACAATTGAAAGTTAAAATAAAAATAACTTGATAGATGAAAAATGTCTTTTCTATCAAAAAGTTTCTCATATCTAATTCCAAAAAGAAAAAAAATTATCTCTGTATCCAAATTTAACAGATATTAAATTTTTATTTTATTCTCATTTTTACCGAATAATAAATACATATTTGTATTTGTATCTATCTATTTCTTATTCATTAATTAATTTTTATATAATAATTAAAATTTTTATAAACATAATATTATAAAATATTTAATATTAAACTAGGGTTGTTTTTCAATCACAAATGTTTATAAAAAATTATAATTATAATTATGTATATTTCAAATTAGAATATCAAATAAAATTTAATGAGAACTAAAATATTTATTAAATTTACAAATATTAATGAAACCTTAGTTGATAAAATTTAAAATATTTTTAAAAACAGATAAAAGGAAAATAAATATTTTAAATGTTTGTTTACTTCAATTTTTTAAATTGTAATGAAATATATTTTTTTATACACTGATAAAAATTATAACACACCATTTGATCAAATCACATAAAGAACATAGATTAAACTAATAGTAATAATATAATTTTAACATACATCTTTCATCTTTTGAACTTTAATATATGTTGGGTAGTGATGAAATATATTTATTGCAACTACATTAAATTATTATATTATACTAAATAAGATTTATTTATACAATTATAGTGATAAAATTACACATATAATAATGAGTTGAAAAATAAGAATAATTATATAAAAAATATCAAAATAATATTCTACATTATAAAATTAAATAACAAATAAAAAAAATTAACAAAGTTTATCAAATGTTATTAAACACTTGAATTGAGAGTGTTAAACATTCTCATGTAAAAAGAAAATATACAATAAATAAAAATATTAAAAAAAAGTATAAATATTTAAATTTGAGACATAAAAAACATTTAATTGACATATCATTTGACTGTAATGGTTGTGATAAGACAAAAAATATGTTGAAATACTAATATATTTCATAGCAAGCCATATAATTAAAATAAATAAAAAAAAAAGAGTATATATATATATATATATATATATACACTATTATTTAGTAATTTAAACATGAACAAATATATAATAGATATATGAGTACAATACAAGACAAATATGCACATCTTTATTCTCATTTTCATATCCAATTAAAAAAGTTGAATATTTCTATTATTCATATCTATACTCGATGAATACTAAATTTTTTCATCACAACGTATACACATTCAAACAATACACATGCAAATAAGTTTATTTCTCATTATATTCTCACCTTTTCACCTTTTATTGAATCTATTTATAGCAGCGTGAATATGAAAGAAGTAAACTTTGATAGTTCTTTATCACCTGCATTTAATGCTTGTATAATGAAATCCACATGCAAAATCTTAAAGGATTAAATGGAATATGTAGTTTGAGCTAGATGCTATTCTTAAGAAACAATACTTCTTAGATTCAATTTTTAAGCGTTAAATTTCTAATACATTCTTTTAACTACAGTCATTAACCACCTTTTTTTATCTTATCTATATCTATGCTGATTCCGACTATTTATATACCTATCTCATATTTTAATACAATGTTCTCACATGCTGCCAATGAACCTCACCAAAGCAACATATCTATTAACTATAAAGTTACCTATAGTATAAATATAATATACTTTTAAAATAACATTATTTAACTATATAATACCCTATTATCAGTAATTTTATTTACATGTATTATGTTACATTCATTTGTAACTATTTTATTGATTGAAATATATTTATATTATTTTATAATAATATTTTGTATTATAATTAAAACACTTCATATTTTTTTATATGATTTATCAAGATATAAAAGTTATTATTATTTTATTATCTTTTAATACCAAAACTTAATTACTTTTATTATCTTTAGTACAAAGAAACATTATCTTTAATCAATTGATGATTAATTATTTTTTAATCATATATATATATATATATATATATATATTTTGTTTTTCTTGCAATAATAATATAATTCTAATACATTATATATCAAAATATTTCATTGTAAACATATTTTTATGTTACAATGGCTATTTTCATTTTTAAAATGCTTATAAAAGTTTATTTTAAACATATAAACTTCAACAAAATTTCAACATTGAGAACCATACTTATCTTTCTTCACAAAATTTCAACATATAAGCTTCATTAATTTCACACACAAATCTAAATCCAAGGCAACCCTCATAAAATCGGATCACAAAACTTGTTTCGAGCTATAATGGTTTTCTTAACTTTGTCGTATGGCTTATATTCTATAATTTTTTGCCTTCATCATTTTTTTTAACCTCCTATAAGTTATTTGTTGTTGATCTCTTATAAATAATGACTGAATTCATTTGTGAAAAAATAGTTTCCTTCAAATAATTTGTGTAGCTCTATATGTTTATTTAACTTGCTTATTTTAGGAGTAGTTATTAAAAATTATCCTACAAAAATTGTGCAATGGTTAATTGGTCTTTAAAAAAATATCATGCATTTAAATTTTTTATAGTTCATTCAATTTGCATGTGAGTTCATATGTTAGTAGAGCGTTGGTAACAATAAAATGACTAGGATATCTTGAATCATGTATCAAACTAAAAAAAAGAATAAAAAAAATCTTATGTTTTTAAAATTTTCGCCACTGTATAATGTCAATATACAATAATCTGATAAATGTGTTTGAATGACAATGATTTAAAAATTAAATGAAGAATATTTCAAAACTCAAAGTTAGAATTTTTTTTTTTCAAAGACTAATCCATGCAAAAACCTTCCATTAACCAATTTAACTATTTACTCCTTTTAAAAATATTTTTTTATTTAAATAAAAAAACTCTCATCCTTTTTAAATACCCTATTTTAAGTTTGATTAAAGTAACAAAATCCCTAAACTAATTAATTCAATTACTTTATTATGTAAGAATCATCGTCATCATTGCACTTTTGATGTTTTAACATATATTTAATAGAAGAACAATATATACAAAATTATGTAATAAAATAATTTCATGACAAAATTTAAAAACAAAAATAGATAAATAACAAAAAATAAAATTAATATGTTAGATCGGAATTCATTCCACTGTATTATTCTGTGATGGTTCAATCAAAACATGAGCTTAAGTAATTTCATACAGTAAATAAATAAAATGCGAGGAGAGCACAGGGGACTCGTGCACTGCGTCGTGAGTCAAGTCCTACCGTCACTAGCCATGGCCTCGGTGGAGCAGCCTCCTAAGAAGCGGAAGCTCTACGAGCCTTTACCGGAACCGCCACCGTCTTCGCCTCCGTCACCGCCGCCTCCTGCAACCGAGCCGACCCCTCCCTCTCCGCAAACCCTACCCCCGCCGTCCCAGGAAGAGATTCTCGCGAAGCGGCGGAACAAGGACGAAATTCGAAGCGTCTTCGAAGGTTACAAGCGGATTCAGCGTTGCTTGCTTCAGAAAGACGCTCCTTCCGCCATGGCAGACCTTGAACAGAGTTATCTCGTGCTCATAACTTCTTCCAGAGGTGAACCTTTTTCCTCTCGCTCTCACCTCATTAACTAGCGGTTCTTACTATTGTTAAACTGTTGTCAATTGTTTGATTGTGATCGGAATGTGATATTGCTGGAGAGGAACGTTTCTGTAGAATCCATTAGGAATCTTGTGCATAAAGTTCGCCTGGTTTGGCGTTACTTAGGTTTGCCCAATGTTTCGAGTATATGAAATGAAATAAGTAATTTCCTTTTTTGTTTCGGAGCTGCCCGTGGTTTCAATTCCCTTGGAATGTTCTCTGAAACATGAAATGTTCCTCACGCTTGGTGACGAATGTCGATTCTCTTAGACTGAAATGAAAAGTATTGACTACTTTGTATTGGATTGATTGATTAGGCAATACTCTTTGTGGTACACGTTAGCATATAGATACAAGGCACACATGAAACAAGAAGAAAGAAATCCATAAGTTTAAGAGATATTATAATAGTTTCCTATGATGCAAAAAACTTTCCTATGATACTTAATCTTATAAATGAGGAAACTACGAAATGGAGAAAGAAACAACAATATCAATTATATGATTGACAATAATCGACACTCTTCCTTAAGGTTATGCATAAACAGATTGCATGCATCCAGTTTTGTAACATATGTAGTCTATCCTAGTACATGATGAGGACTTGGTCAAAATGTTTGCCAATTGATCCTTAAAACTCACAAGAAGTCTAGACCATGCGTGCAAGAATCCTCTTTCTGAAATATGGGGAAAGAGTTCTGAATACTATTCACTTGAATTTAGAGTTCATAAAAACCAGGGAGTTATTGTTCTCAGCTGATGTATTTTATATGTATAGATGAAAAGTGTACAATACAATGCTTATAACACTTAATCCTCAGGCTTTGTATACATACTCCCATAAAACAACTTTATGAACTTGTACAATTAAATAATAAGAATTTTAATACTTCCCCTCAAGTTGGTGTATATAAATTGTATACACCAAGCCTGAAGCATTTAAACTGGATTCTAGACCCTCTTAATGGCTTAGTAAATGTTTGTAAGTTGGTCATCAGAGCTGATAAATCCAATATTAAGTTCCTTGGATAACAGCTGCTCTCTAACAAAATGAAAATTGATATCTGTGTTTAGTTCTTTCATGAAGCACCGGTTTGGAGGCATATTTTGACATTATGGGTTAAGGTGATGGAGCATCATCTATTAAGAGAAGGGATTAATATTTCATTAAATCAATTTTTTTTGCTATGAGAAGGTGTACAATAGAATATTTCGTATGGTTTTTATTGACTTGAAAAAAAATTACGATTGAGTGTCAAGAGAAGTGCTTTGGAAGAGTTCGGAGAAGAGAGGTGTTTCCATGACATGTATTGCTGGTAACTGAGTGGCAAAACTCCAAGAGGCGAAATAAAGGACCTCTGAAATGTGATCACATCAAGGCTCAGTATCAAGTTCTTGTTTAATCTAGTCTTGGAAGTTGGACATACTTATTAGAGACTCACAAAAATCTTATCCCTAATTTGCATGCTTTTCGCAGATGATATACTTTTGATAAAAGAATTAAGCAAAATAGTTAACTTTAAACTTTAACTTTGTAAGCCAAAGGGTTTTGCCTAAGTTCCAGTAAGAGGAAATATATGCAATGCAATTTTTGTAAGAGAAGAGAGTGCTAGAGATATGATTGGATTACATTAAATAGGAAGATATGATATAAATATCTTAACGTATATTTTCCATTACTAGATATTGATTTTGTTTCTTTTTAGTGTATTTCTTATTTCTTATTAATTACAAATTAGAATACTCACGCGCATATACAACGCACGAAATTCATTGTATTCATTCTCGGTTTCTCTTTCTCAACATAGTACTAGAGCGGCATCATCTTCCTTGAGCTGTTTTGTCACTAATCATTTCAATGAAGAGGAATATAATGTAAAAGTTAATACGAGAGAAAATGTCATATCACAAGTTTCTAACTTTATATATTTGAGAGTAATAATACAAAATGAAGAGAAAAAACCATTGGAAATTATCTGTTATCGCAAAGTACCTATCAAACATGTGTTTTATTGTACTGTTATGGTCTTGCGATGCTATATGGTGGCAAATTTGGGCCCCAAAGGTACAACATGAGAGAAAGGTGGGAGTAGCAGCAATGAAGGGAATTAATCGAGTTAGAGAATAACTGAGATGATTATGTGTAGAACTGAAGATGGTATACAATTGTTGTTAAATGGAGAAAAAAAGTGCTTAATACCCCACTTCCGCAATACTAACATCATTCAGCCACTTTAGTGTGTGCAGTGATGTGTTTCTTTTTTGTTGTAAATTATCTAGGATTTTGGGGTCTCCCTCTCTGTTAGGCCAAGGTAGTTGCTAAAAGTTCAAGAGATTTGGGTTTCAATTTCACCTCAAATAGCTATGTCTCTATCTCATGTGATTTCATTGCCTTATTAGGTGCTTAATTTGATAGTAAACTATATTCTTTGCCAAGAATATTGAAGGAATAGAGTGCTCTGTTTCCCAAACTGAAGCTTCTGTAATGTGACAGGTTGTATGAGTGTACAAAGAATTGTGGCCGATCTTATTCCTCGATATGCATGTCACTGTCCAACAGCCTTGGAAGCTGCAGCTAAAGTTGTTATTAATATGCACAACTTTAGTCTGGCATTGATTAGTAGAGGAGAGGATTCCAACGGTATTGCATTTGAAACTGCTAGAGCCTGTATTTGTGGCCTAGCTGATGTCTGCTGCGTTGCTTCATCAGTGGCACCAACATCAGCTGTAATTAGAGGAATTTGCTCGGCAGTTTTTCAGAATGTGCTCACCTTTTTTATGGCCTTAATTGAAGGAAAGGATGTCTTACATATGATTGACAAGAATTTCCTGAATGTGCAAGATAACCCCGAGGTCTTTTCTGAGTTGAAACAAAAGGTTTTAGAGGAGGATGGATCTCCATTGTCTAAACTGTCCAAATTTCGAGTATTATGTCTACTTCGGATTTTTTTCTCGTGTCCAAAAGATTTGCTTGCAGCTTGTTTGGATCTCTTAGGTTCTGCCACAAAAGAGGGAACTAACAATGAAGGACAGCATTTTTTGAGCCAGGTGACTGGCATGTTTGATGATGATAAAACAGTTCACCTTTTGGATAACGCAATTAGTAGACCTAAGTCGTGTACAGATTCTACTGGGTCAGGAATCAGAGATGATGAGGCTGGTGAGGAAATTGTGATCGGAGACAACAATGTTTCTGGTGTTGATTCATCCATTGGCAAGAGCTGTTTGCTTATACGGGTAATACTATATAATTTTAATCTGGTGTTGGATATCATCATTTATACACAGTATGTGTTTTATAATTTTGTCCTGCAATACGGCTGTTCTAACAATTTACATATATAAGTCTTTACATTTATTCTGTACATTATTATTGCTCTATAATGATGATATCAAGTACCGGGACCAAATTGACACTGTTATATAAATCACAAATGTCAGGGACCTTTTTGTGAACATTCTTTTTCAATTTAGTGATAAATTGTAAGGTTTAATCATATGTAGGGACTAAAGTTATAAATGTTGTCTGGTGTAGGATGATATTGTTAATTTAACCATTTTTACTTTTTTTGGGGTTTGTTGGTTCTCTCTAGTCTCTCTCCCTTTCCTTGTTTTATTTGTATAATGTAATAGTATATATTATATAATACTATTATGGCATCCACATTAAGATGTGAACCACATAAAAAGTTTCTAATTTGTATCAAGTTCTCGTCAATTTGTTAGAAATGTAAGATGTTGTAGTGTACTGTTTGAAATTTAAGGTGTTCTCGTCAATTTTTCTTGTTTTCATCAAAGAAAAATGATTTCATACATAGTTTTTCATTTTAAAGACATGATTTGATGTGATTTTCTGGTTTGAGTTTTATTTTTAGTTCCATGATTGAGCTTTATTCTTTTAGGTTTTATATTTTGTTAACAATTATTAGCATATTGATTGCTGGTGACACTGAAGAATGTTAAACTTGGTACTTTTTTCTTAATTATCGTTAGTTAGGAATTTTAATTATAGTAGGTTCCTACTTAGAAGCCTTTTCCGGGCATTCTGTATACAGGTTCTTGACAAGGATCCCCAACTCCGGAAATGGATGTTGTGTAGATGTAAGAAGTTACTTGACTTGCTCCCAAATGCATCACTGGAAATTATGTCAATACTGCAAGGAATTCTTGGAATGTTTGCTCAACAAACAGATTTGGAAGACTGTCAAGGAGATAGTGATGAAGATAAATCTGATTCTTCTACTTACATTAATAGTAAGAAGTACATGGTTCCTAGAATCTCTGAGGAACATGAAAGCATTGGTGAATCATCTGGAAAAGGCAGCAATTTGAGAGTTTATGTCGGTTCTACTGATGGTTTTACTGATAAGGTTTCTGATAAATATGTGATGGCTCATAGCTCTGCAGTTTCTCTTGACAATGCTCCAGCATTAAAAGTGGGTTTGCAGTATGATAATGGAGTCTCAAAGCCCATGAGCATTGGGGTGGGGGAAGAAGGAAATATGCCAAATGTTAGATGTTCCACACCTAGGGACTCAGTAAGCCATCAAGTATTTTCACCAGCAGTTAGAACACCAGTAAATTTTAGGAGTAATTCATTTGACGGTAGAAATGACTTCCAGAATGTAGAGAAAAATCAAGTCTCAAGTAGGAATTTCAGTTCACCTCCGTTGAGATCCTCTAGTGGTTCTGCTAGTAATTCTTTGGCATCTCCTAATCATCATTTTATGTCACCAACTGCTTCAACAAAAGGTCAAATTGTGTGGTGCTGTGATGGGGATCCCGCTGCCATGGATATTGTCTCTGCTTCTAGGCTGCTATGGATAGGTTATGTGGGACCTGATGTGCCCGAAAGTCATATTAGGTTTCACCTAGAAAGATTTGGTCCTATTGAAAAATTTATTTTCTTCCCAGTCAAAGGGTTTGCCTTAGTCGAGTACAGAAGGATCATTGATGCAATAAAAACTCGACACTGTTTACCTGGATGTTTCCCTTGCCGTGTAAAGTTCATGGATGTTGGACTTGGAACTAGGGGTGCAATGAATGGTGTTGCAGTTGGCTCTAGTTCTCATATTTATGTTGGAAATATTCCCAGTCAATGGGCCAAGGATGAGGTCATGCATGAAACAAGAAAAATGATACACAAGGGTCCTCTTGCATTCATTGATCTTAGCTGTGAGTTTGCATTACTCATGGAATTTGAAACGCCTGAAGAAGCTACAGCTGTCATGTTGCATCTGAGACAACTGCGAAGAGAAAGAAGTAACTACAATCAGCATTTTGGTCCAGCTCCAGGAACAGTTAATGTTGGAATTGGGCATGCTTATATGGATGGTGCAAGACCTGTACCTCCCCCTCCCCCTCCCCCTCCCCCTCCCCCTCCCCATCTTGACCTTCAAGTTAACAATTCTGCTGGATCACCACATGCTCGAACTCTACCAGGGAGCCCCGCAGATAGCAGTCAAACGGCGATATCTCACTTGTCCAACTTACTTGCTTCATTGCGCTCAAAGTATAATATTAATCAAAACCTAGGTCTCAATGATAATTATATGACTGGCAATAATTGTCCTTCCATGCGAGAAGAAGATATGGTGCCATCCAGCACTCTGTGCATAACTATTCCACATTGTAGTAGCTCTATGTTCCTTTCAGATGATGAGTTAATGTCCATTTGCAATCTTGCCATTGGAAACGCTGGATCTGTTGTGCAGTTGACACAAGCAAGCACTCAGATGGGGTGCAGTTGGTTTGTCGAATGCAATAATATTGATGGAGCAGTTTCTACTCTAAAGAATCTCCGTGGTTGTCCTGGATTGTTCTTTCAGATAGAATTCAGGTATACTAGATGCATTTTTATAATGTACACACATGTTAATGATTTTCCCATGTGGAAGCATATGCTCCAAACTTCAATGTTTCCTCATACTCTCTTAAGTCCAAACAAAAGATACCCAATAGGATATCTGCATTTGAACACCTGGTTCTCTTTTTTCTTAATTATTTTAATTGGATTTTCAGTTTGACTTGTTCACGAGTTGGTATGTAATATATATACACTCTAAACCAAATTGATTATTAGCTAGTCTTATTTGCTCTAGTGTAAAATATACTAAATATGGCACGATGTTGTTACTAACTACTAAGCCCTTTCCTCTATAGAAAAACAATGTAAAACTAAAAAGTAGCGTGTTTAGATTGTCTTGCTGTCTTAATTGTATTTTATGAATTTTACATTTGAAATTCCATATTGAGTAAAGATAGTTATTTATTTCTCGTTACAGCTAACCACTATATAAGAGTTTTCAAATGATAATAGTAAACAATATTGAACATGCACGGATAATTTTCCCATTGATATAAAATTTGGTCAAATGATCCGTACTGTTTATCTTGAGACCTTACCAAACAACTTAAGCTTTTAGGAGGGATGAAAGGTGGCTATTGGCATGATATCACAACCTTTTTTATCAAGTGTTTAGGGGTTTGATCCTCGTTGTCTCGAGCTTTTTTAAATAGTGTGCATGTTAAAACTTCAAGCCAAAAGGACTAATCCGGTAAATGGTGTTTTGAAGATATAAAACCTAATCTTGAGCCTTTGCCTGACAGTATAAGCTTATTGAGTGAGTTTTTTTCTTTTTTTGAAGACCACAGCTAACTATTCAACAGTAAATTGCCTAATATATGCATTCCAAAAACATTATTATCGACAATCTCAAATGGGTGCATGGGAACACTAGATGGGATGGCACCCAGGATGCTGGGTTCAAGCTAACAATTGCTGAGGCAAGTGTTAGCGTGTCTGTTGAAATTTCATTTCCTCATAGGTTGAGCATATGGGACACAATGATAATGTTGCGTTAATTTTCATGAAAAAAAAAACCAAAATTATGAAAGCTGGTGTTATTAGATGCAAGTCCAAGCTTTTCCCACTGTGTTTGTCTATAGTGTAGCACCACTGTTTGGGACACTGGGACATATCAGTCTCACCATGGAATCTGAAAGTAAAGCTCAAAATGCACTAGTTATAGAAAGAACACAAAAGCTGAGACATAGATGGAGTGTGACAATGTTATCAAAATCAGGCCATTGTAATCGACGTGTACTGGTTTTGGGTGGTGTACTCCTCTCACCCAATCATCATATACCCCGCTTATTTTATGATCCAGAATAATAAAATATTTAGACTAATTTTTTATAGACCTATCATGGCGAAATACCTCCAAAAAAATATTCCTAATTTAAGCTAAAATAAGATGATAAAAAACAGAAACAAATTCCTAAACAAAAAAATTCAAATAAAAATTCCTAATTATGAAATTTAAAAGCGTAAATAAATAACAGAAACTAATAACATAATCCACATCAGTTCTCCAGCGATGAAAATTAATTTTACTTTACACCATTGTCTATTGATCTTGAATTCACTACTGTGTTGGCTAAGAATTGTTATTTCTTCCAAGTCCAACAGCTTTTATATTGTCTTTCAGTAAGTCCTCAATTCATTAGTGTTTTCTAACTTGTTCTGTTCTCCCTGCTCTATACAGCAAACCTGGACATCAGAACACTGTACCGTTTTCAGTTAAACCCGAGAACAATCCTATGGAGCTTGTGTCCCCCAGAATAAATTCTGAAAATCATACTAGTGGAATACAGAGTGCACCTCTGCCTCATTCAAACTGGCACTTTCCTGGTTCTAGGGAGATGTCAGAGGTTGGGGCAAGGAAACCTGACGGTTATGATAATTTGTCTCAGGATCCTCATCAAGGAGGTAGTGCTCTATGAATTTTATTTGTCTATGAGGACAGTTTTTTCTTAGTTATGAAATTACAAATCAAATAACTTAAGTGCATATGTTGCTTTATGGTGAACAATTGTCCCTGTTTCTGAAATTGAGTTCTATCTTCTACCTCAGGTAATGTTCCACCTTCACATTCTGGAGCACATGGACCTTCCATCCCACCAGTGCAGCAAATTCAGTCATCTACGTTTTCTCACCCTGTTTATGCTCCTCCAAATGGTCCATGGGATCATCGGGGAATTAATAATCATTTTCCAGTCAGCCAGTTCAACACAGGAGTAATGCCAAATAATTTTCATGGTAATGCTGTTGTAAGTCCTTTTATTCCTGCTTCAGTGACTCCACTTGCTCAGATACAAGGAACTCCAATGCATCCCTATAACCAGCAGGTGCCTCCATCAATTGTACCACCACCTTTATCATCCTTACCACCTCCTCAGCCTGAAATGCCACCTCCACTTCCTCCTTCTCCACCACCTTTACCCCAGGTTCAGCCTCCCTTGGTTCCTCCACTGCCTAGTTCTCCTCCTCCCCCTCCTCCTCCACCACTGCCTGTCCAAGAACCAGTCAATATAGAATGTCCAGAGCAGTCTTTGCAGTATCAATGGCAGGGGAATCTATGTAAAAGTGGGGTCAATTACTGTACAATTTATGCGTGCAAGGCAGATTCAGCTATTTGCCGATACTCAAATGCCATACCCGAGCCTGCTGAGTAAGACACTCATTGATGCTTGGTTATTTGTCAATATTGTTTTCTTCTAATGGAAGTCCATTCATATTGCTTTTCTCTGGTGCAGGTGGCCCACAAAATTAGACATGACAAAACGCACGGATCTTCGACATGTAAAATCAACATTTGCTGCTACACCATCTCATAGAGTGAGTTTTCCCGCATCCTTTGGCTGCTCCTCCTCTCCAACCTTCTCATGGTCATTTTGTCAAGAATGTGTGTAATTTTTTAATTGATGTTTTTTCTTAGGCTGTTAAATTAGATGGATTCTTTGATTATATTCTTGGGTTTACATTTCTCAAGATACTATAGCATGCACAAACATTGTCAGCATGCTTTGATTTCCATCTAGCTTCCCTTGTAATTTCTAATTTGCTTGTTAATCTTATTTCCTGTTACGTTCTGGCTTCCTCCTGTCTACAATTTGACTTATAAGGACCTGTTGCATGGTATAATTATCATAATTTTTTTTTTTTCCATAATCATGACCAATTTTGATTGGACTGTATTTGTAATCAACCCTTGTAAATTACTGAGTTAGAAATAAAATTCAGCCACCTTTTTCAAGTTGGTATCAAATCTCCGAATTTTGGGGATGTTGTACTTTTAGGTCTAAACCTAACTCAATCCAAATAGTTAGTTCTTGAAACGGGGACTGTTCAAACCTTTTGGTGCTACTTTCACCATATCCATAGGGTCTCAACATTGATCTCTCCCAGGATTGTGCATATAGAACATTAAAGTTTTGGGGTTAAAAATATTCAACTATGAAAGTTATGGATCTAGGTAGAATTGATTTTCTTTTTATATTGCACTGACAAAGCTGCCTGCCTGGTGGATTTTGGAGAGGTTTGGATGGTCCAGTGTTGGATCAATGATAGTGATAGATCAGATTAGTGGACAAAATAGTGAATGCTTATTGCTGAACTCAGTGTCCTAGTCCTGTTCAATGCGATTCAGCAGTGAGGACCTGTGGTGTGTTACCATCTTTGACTTTTTCTGGACCTAATTCAATTCCGAAAGCTAGCCCATGCGATAGGAATTACCCAAGCCTTTATAAGCTCTACTTAAGCTATGTATATAGTTGATGTGGGATATCAACAGTTACCACCCAAAAGAGGCTTGTCTATGGAGTCTGTCTACACTAGTCCTCAACTTCAGGGGAAGAGTAGTCTAGAAGTTAGTCTCCTGTGTTGTCGTCCTTTCCTCTTATGCAGGATATGACATCTTCCTTCGGCACTACTTGTCAGAAAACCATAGGCTTGCATGAAAAACACCCCACAAGTAAGCGTGTAAGTGAAGGTTGAGAGGTATATTTTGCCAGTTCAACTTTCATTTAAGACTTTAAGGGATTTATGCCCTGGATCAATGTAGCAGTGAATCAGTAATAGCACCCAAATGACTGTCTTTCGTTTTACTTGCTCTTCTCTGGCCTTGAGATGTACGAGAGCTGTCTTGCTGTCATATGGGCAGTGAAACCAGTTTAAGCACAATATGATGCAATGATAAATATGACTATTTTTTTAAAAGTCAAGATGCAAATATGACATGATATAATAATTATAATTATATACTATTCTTATATAATTATGTATTATATTTATATAATTATAATTATGAATTGCTGATATTTTATTGGTTTTCTTCTGTATTTTTTTTAGTATGGTTGATATCATATTGATTTGTTATTGTCATATTATTGCTGGATTTTACCTCTTAAAAAAATTATTGAGAAGGCCTAATCCTAGCCAAATTTGAACAAAAATGTTATATTCACAATACGATATTGATTCATTCGCTACTTTAAGAAAAACATACATCAGAGATTTATAGAGGAGACATAATTCTGATACCGAGACAGTTGTATAATATGTGTACAGGTATCCAATATTATTTAAAGTATTTGATTGATATTGTCTGTCATGCATAACCAAACTGAATGGTGTTGTGTAATCCATGTGGATAAGGCTTTGTTATTGTAGAGGTTGTGTGCATCACTGTATCATTCCCAGAATCTGACTTTGTGGCATTGATTTCTGGTGCAGAGGGAAGTGTGCCGTCTGATCCCATCTTCCACTACTGATCACAAAAGGGTATGTTTTTTTTTTTCCTCATGAATGTTATGGTGGGTTTATTTTACCTGTCTATGTTGTTACTGGGACTTCCAGGAGCAACCAAGTTATCTCACAATTTCTACTACTATTCAGAATCCTTTGATAAATGTTTGCGTAATTCTGAACAAGGAATAATGGACCGACTTTTAACCCCTTGCTGAGATGTACTTAATATATTCTTAATCTGTTATTAAAAAACCTCTTATGGTGCTCTATTTCTTAAATCCTCTTAACATCATAATCATTCTAACTGGTGAGAATTGGAATTTGTGTTTTGTCCTGTAACATTCCCATTCCTCTTGTTGACCCTTTGTGAAAACCAGTTTCAGGATTTCATATCATACTTAAAGCAGAGGGACTGTGCTGGGGTTATTAAAATCCCAGCTTCAAAATCCATATGGGCAAGGCTGCTATTCATTCTCCCCCACACACTTGAAACTTGCTCTTTGCTTTCTATTGCACCTGGTCCCTCAGATTGTCTCATTGCTTTGGTTCTTCCCAAAGAAACGAACTTTGAGTGGATATGATTTTGATAGCCATATTTTGTATGCTCAAGGCGAATGAATGTAAATTTTTTGTGCTGTTTGCTTTAGCTGTAAAGTTTCTTTCTGGAGAGTGGCTGAAACGGAAAATTGAGGTTTCACCTATTACTACTTCCTGTATATCCTGTTGTAGTTCTAACAATGCTGATGTGAAATTTTTGTTGATATAGTTCTACAATATGTCCACCTTAAGTTTAATAAACTCTTAAATTAGTCTTCACAACATGTTTTTTTAATTCTCTTGAAAATTTAAAATTTCTACTAGTAAGTTCTCAATTTTGCAAACTGTCATTCAGTTTAATTTTTTTTTAATGGAAAACGACAGCAAAAAGCAAAGTAAATAAAAATATTTATCATGACTGCAATGTGTGTTATTGATTCCATTTTATTTAAATATTCACTCTATGAAGTCATTTTTACAAGTCTCGAGGAGTTTTCCCTTTTGTTTGATGTTTTGTGCATAAACCAAACCGCAGGCATTTAAAGAAACTTTTGCTCCTTCATTTACTTCATGTAACCAAAGTTGTAACACATCGTAAGTTATTACTCTACACATTAAAAAAACACTTATTTCAAATAAGTACGAGGATCGGGAAGATCATAAATTGTAGAATGAATCTGAATGCTTTAAAATAAAATCATACTTTAAAGTGTCAATTAAAAAAGACACATCCTTTGTAAAATCATTAGTGTGCTGTAAAATGTAAAATATCTCAGAATAAATTAGGTTAAAATACTCATTTGGTCCATGTTTTTGTTGGAAAATCTCAAATAGGTCCTAAGATTTTTTTTAGTCTCAATTAGGTCCATATTTTTGAAAATGTGTAACAATTAGGCCCATTCCGTTAGTATAGAGTTAACAGTGTTAAATATGTGCCACGTGTCAGCTCCACATTTTTTTGAATTTTTTTGAATTTTTTTAAAATTTTTTTAAATTTTTTTTAATTTTTTTTTTAATTTTTTTAATTTTTTTTTTGAAAATTATTCATGCCACGTGTCACGTCAGTATTGTGCCACGTGTCAAGTCAATAAGGTGACACGTGTCAAATTATTGTCTGAATCTCAATTTGGTCCATATATT
>Ga0209589_1000358_pt1 | contig 60762 bp, 27 predicted proteins | sample CowpeawhiteBW_FD_187525 | JGI IMG/M metagenome (GOLD analysis project Ga0209589, IMG submission 187525) | Root nodule microbial communities of legume samples collected from California USA - Cow pea white BW (SPAdes) (version 2) | ecosystem: Host-associated > Plants > Roots > Nodule | place: USA... | reverse complement strand
ATAAAAAGTTTGTAAAAGTAACGGTCAATTTTTAAAAATTTAATAAATTATTATATTTAAAGGGTAAAATCGGTATTTTGAAAAGTGGACACAAAAAGGAGAATCCCCTTTATATATTGTTATAGATATATATAGACATACATACATACATATATATATATATATATATATATGTATGTATGTATATATGTATATGTATGATAAATCTTTCTTTATTAATTGAGTATGATTGGTCTGTGTTAGTGCGTAATTCCTTGAAATCTCTATGTGAGATTTCAGGGTCATGCTTCAGTGGTCGGGACGTAATTCCATGACCCCTGTTAGTGGGTGTTCATGGTGGTGCCTCATCTGTATAATTTGGTAAGGATTCAAGGTAAGGTTGCATCCTGACACTCTAAGGAGTGAGTTAATCTCACTTAGAGCGGATTGACTCTTGTGGTGAGAGTAGCAGGAGGCCCGAAATCCATTAAGGGCTAACCTTGTGTGTGGGGGATTGGAGACATTGTAACACTGGTAACACTTAGCTCAGGGGTGAGCAGCTCGGGGGTGAACAGAGATATCCACCACAAGTGCAAGCATCCGCTGAATCTGACTAAATTATACATATCCGGATGAGTCGAGTCAAGTCTTAGTGTATTGATTTGAAAGTCATAACATGCTTGGGTGATGTATGTATAGTTGATTGTGAAACTGTATTTGATTCTATGATGAAACTATTTTTGGGCTCTAGCTTACCTTTCTGTTTGTTGTTGTATGTTCTGTGGTATGGTCTTTTCTTTTGCAATGATTATCAACTTGTTGATGTGAGCAGAGGTGAGAACTCCCCGTAATCATCAGGGTGATGGAGGTTCTGCTGCATAGTCTGCTTGGACTAGATCTAAGTTTATTTGGGCTTTCTTTTTGGGCTATGGCCCATGTACTAGTCTGTCTTTTAAATTCCTATTTGTTTACTGTTGAATGTTGTAACTGTTTTAGTTTTGGCATTGTGGTGTGCCTTGGGTAATTGTAAGGAGTTATGTTTAAAACTCCAGGACTGCGCTGCTATATTATTTTAGTGTGACGCTTCCTTTAATTATGTTTATTGATTAAATGGGACGTTACAGAGCTTGAGTTTGTGCATGGAGGCGGGGGGTGGAGATAGACGTTGTTAGTGAACGATCCTTGTTTGAGGGTGAGAGCCATACACTACAGAATCATCTCTTAATTGAGGTTGAGTGTGCAAAGGGTGACTTTGCTGAAGCGGTCGATGAAAGTACGCAATGTCTCGTCTTGTTCTTGTCCGACGCGGAGAAGGGATAGGGTTGTGGTTTGATGTGGACGTCTTCCAACGAAGTGAGTGGTGAACATGTGGGAGAGTGTGTCAAAACAGTCGATGAAGTATGGGGGAATGGTAGTGAACCATTCAAGGGCAGGACCTTTGAGGGTGGTAGGAAAAGCTTTACAGAAGACGACATCGTGGGATGTGTAGAGGGCGACGTGGGTTACGTATATTTTGAGGTGCTCGTCGGGGTCGGTTTCTCCCGTATAGAGGTCCAGTGTGAAAGGTTCCCACTGGACGGGGAGAGATGTATTGGTGATGGCGTCAATGAAAGGGTGACAACGTCTGGGTGGTTGGGGTGGTAACGGGTGTGGTGGAATGGAATGGTGGATGAGGGTAGGGAAGGTAGTGGTGAAGTGATGTGGTGGGATATGGTTGGTAGGGAGGGTGGCAGTAGAGGTGGGTGCTGCGGGGTGCCTGGGGATGGTTGGATGATGAATGTTTGTGTGGTGGGTAGAGATGATGGGTGTTTGATGAGTGGTGGTGAAGGTGTGCAGGGTGGGGTTGTATTTGCTTTCTTCCTCACTAGGCTGGTAAGCTGGGGAATTGGGGGCTTTTGACGATTCCTTAGCTTTCCCTTTCTAGGTAGGGTCAGCCTCGATCCTTCTTCTCAGCCTCGAGTTTTCTTGCCTGAGCGCTTCCATCCGTCAGCATTGCGCTTTCTCAGGTCAGCGAGCTCTTGTTGCATCTTGGCTTAGCCTTCAAGGATGGCGGCTAAGTCCGGGGTGACATTAGCGGGCGTAGTAGGGTCGGCCTCAGGTTGTTTCATAACTCTAGCTCTGCTATGAGTAGAAACCATTCTCGACAGTATGCAGATTGCTTAGTAAGGTGTTACTTCGTACCCCACGGTGGGCGCCAATTGTTCAAGCGAAAACAAATAAGAGATGTTAAAGACACAAATATTACCTTAGCTCAATCCTCAATCCTCAATCCCTCGAGTTGGCTCTTCCTCGGTCTACATATGCCATCTGTCGGTGTGCACAGTTTGGACCCTAAGATGGGTTACCTACGGAGAGGGCTTTGACGATCAAGTCAGCAAAAAGATTCTCAAAAAGTCAAAGCTCTTGATTAATGGATTAATGAAAGTGTACCTTTAATTATTGGGGTCCATGTGTATTTATAGAGTTATTAAATATGTCTGCCCCTCTTGTGGGCTGGGCCATTGCTTGGGTCCTAGATGGGCTTGGGTCTAACCCAGGCCCTTAGTTAATGTTTGTTGGTACTAGGGGCCTTGTTTGTAATGTTCCAAGTGTGGAGTGGTCAACAGATGTCGTCTGATTTTCTAAAGTAGGCGGCCTAGGCCGCTTCCGCTTGTCCGGTTACTCACTTGATAATTTCGCTTGCGGAGTTATGTGTAGGCGGACTTGACCGTACGGTTTTATTAGTCTGCCTAGATGCAATACATAATTAAAATGACTAAATTCACATAATTTTAAAATTAAAAAATTAAATTAAAATTATCATTAAAAAAAAGTATTTAATCCAAGATTTAGTAGTACATTATTTATTATCTCATATATTTTATATCATCATCATAAATATATTATCTCAGATATTTTAATATCATTATCATAAAAAGTCAGAAAGTTGAATCGCAGGGCTGTATGCAGTTTGCATTTGGCCACTGCCCGCTGAACAACGACCGCAACAAAGAACATAATAGACACAAAACTTATTTTGTGCGACTACGCATATACGCAGTGTTTTAATTCATCATTTTTCTGTATCAGTTTGTCGTATATGTGACTGTGTCTTACTCATCTTAAAGCCTAGTAGCCAATGCAGAATAGGTCCTTTTACCTGACCTGACGCGATGTCAGACTTTAAAGACAACAGTGACTTTCTCGCTCACTCTCTCTCTCTTCCCATGTGGCCAACACATCAGTGCGGACGTCGAAACTGCCTCTTAGCAAAATTTAATAAAACTAGTGAGTTCCGCTTTGTGCGTGCTGGTCTTTCATGTTCTAATCTAATCTAATCTAATCTATTCATTCCACACGAAAGCTCGTAACTCAGTCAAACCCGCAAGATTAGTCTCTCAAACTAAAACTCACACTCACTCCCTCACGCGCTTTTCTTTTTCTTTGATGAAAGAAATCATTTTTCTTTTTCCGGAGTAAACTTCGTTCCTCTCTTTCTCTCTCACACTCTCTCTCTCTCCAAGTGGAGTTTTCATTTGGATGGGAAAATGTGAGGGTCTCGTGGCATTTTAGGCAGGTTAAGGGTCTTCTTGGTGAGCAAAAGAAAGTACATTTTTTCTCTCCTTTTCAGTGTTGGGTTTTTTCAAACATGTGGAGCTCGGCTATGGACACTTTTCTTCTGCATATGTATTCTGTCTAGACGTGGCGTTAGTTTTGTAACTTTCGTTAAGTTGAACCATGACTCAATATCTTAGAGCTTTTTTGGATGTTGGGTGGTAGCTTATTTTCTTGCGTCTTCTTAGCTGCCTAACTTTGGGTAGGAGAGCAGCAGTTTTCTCTAGCTATAAATAGTTAACTGTCCTTTGAGTTCACAATCCTTTTTCTTTTTTAATTTCTAATATTTTTATGTCTTCCAAATGCTGCTGGGTTGTTTTCCGTTTGTTTCAATATAATGCACTCATTACTTATTTGTTTTTCGTTTGTTTCAATTTAATGCACTCACTACGTTGCTGATTAAGATTCATGAGTTGTTATTTGGTTTGGTAATCGATAAAAAATGTTCACAATGTGAGTATTGATTAGGTTTCTTAAGTATCTTCGGTGCATATGTGTAAGCCTGTGTGGGCCTTCTGTAGTGCAAAATACGAGTTGTGCCATTTCCAATTTATTTGATATTGTGACTGGTATTTTTGGTAATGATTACAAAATGAATGTCTGGTGCTACATTAATGAATTGCTATGTATTGCTGATATGGACTCTGATTATTTAAATTCAAATGGAATGTGGTTGAGGATACTAACTTTAGCGTACTCTGTTCATGGTGCTTTCTTTTTGCTTAGTGATTGATGACTCTTCCTTGTATTAGATTATTGTTTGACATTTTCGTTCTCAAATATTTTCAGGTTGTGTTGTTGCTGATCTACAGTGTTGAGATTTTGATAAACTGAAAAGGTCTGATTCTATCCTGGTTCAGCATATATGGCCTCTACTATTGGAAAACCGGGTGATGATTCCATGATTGTTGAAAAGCTCCCGGAGGAGATTAATGAAATGAAGATCAAGGATGAAAAGGTATTTAAATTTATCTTTTCTGTACGCCTTGTGGCTTTGTATCATCAGGCTCTGATCATCACTTATGTTTCCGCTCCTGACACCCAAATTCCATGTTTTTGGTAGGAAATGGATACTGCAATGGTGGATGGAAATGGAACTGAAACTGGCCGTATTATTGTGACAACTATTGGTGGTCGACAAGGTCAACCCAAACAGGTAGATTATTTTCATAATACAATTGAGTTATGTGATCAGTTTGGCTTTCAAGTTAATTGAACTGTACTGCTCAAGTGATATTCATGTATCACTTACGATAAGAAAGAAAAAGCCAAATTTTGTTATAGAGGTCCATGGATGTAGGTAATGAAACAACCTGTTTTGAGAAGAGTTTCCTAACAATGTCATTAACAGATTTTATCTAGCTTTTGGCTCACCTAATATCATTCAGTTTATTTGTTAATTTTATTCCTCATCCCAATCTCCTTTTATTCATAATGTTACTCTTGTTATTTGTGTTCCACAGACTATAAGTTACATGGCAGAACGTATTGTTGGACAAGGCTCATTTGGTATTGTGTTTCAGGTGGCATTTAATTGATAAGTTGCAGTTTAGATTAATTGCTCTAAGATAGCTAATATAAAGTTGATTTCAGCATATTTGTTTTGCAGGCTAAATGTCTTGAAACTGGAGAAACTGTAGCAATCAAGAAAGTTTTGCAGGATAAAAGATACAAGAATCGTGAATTGCAAACAATGCGCCTTCTTGATCATCCAAATGTTGTATCACTAAAACATTGCTTCTTTTCTACCACAGACAAAGATGAACTCTATCTCAATTTGGTACTTGAATATGTACCTGAGACTGTATATCGTGTGGTGAAGCACTATAGCAAGGCCAATCAGCGGATGCCCCTAATATATGTTAAACTTTACACGTATCAGGTTCCTTACGTATTACTTTTATGATAACATACTTCTGGCAGTTAAATCCCTATGCTGATCATATAAGATGTGTGTATGATATTGTTGATTTAAGTAAAAGTCACAAGCTAGTAACCTAAATTTGGTCCTTTGTGAATTTGCATATCAGAAAATGGGCCCTTATTTTCTGCCTTATTATGTGCAGTTCTTTCTATTTTTGTTCAATTGAATACTTGAACTACTGATGTCTATTACAATCAGAGTACTGAATAGCATGCTAATAATGATGCTACAGTCGTTGTGCATTGTGGAATGGTCCAACATTATTGTGGTGGAAATTGGGCCATTAGTGCACAATATTAATGCAATAACAGGGTTAAAAACGTAAGCGAGGCATAGTTTGGTTGGCAATCCTGATTCAGATAGTAATTTTTTTTTCTTACTTTCATAACCAAAACTCAGTTTTACTTCCTTGGCAAACTTGTCCTCTATTTTAACTTTTCATGGAAAAGACTACTACTATATGATTTATTGTTGATATATTATAAATTTTACATTTGAATGACTTGAACGAACAGATTTAAGATTACTAGGTTAGTGTTCATATTGTAAGTTAATAACAATATACATATGTGTGTGTGTGTGTGCATGTGTTCTTAATATCCTTAAATTTTATGAATTGCTATTGTTATTATTATTTATTGGTTTTTTGTTAAAATTAATAATGGTATTTCCTTTTGGTATGCTGCTTCTTATTTTAATTAGGATTTAGGATGGATATTGCAGATAGTTGCTTATTTTTTTACATTATAAAAATAATATGTTGGGGTTTTTTTTGCTTAAGGGTGAACTTTACCTCCTCATAGTGGTTAGCCTGTGGGACCATATAATGGTTTTACAATGGCTTGCTAATTTTTAATTTTGGTTTGATGGTACCTTATAAAATTGAACAAAAAGAACTGGAAAAAAAAAATTAGAATAGAATTTCTCTGGGCTTGAGTTCTAGCCATGGGTTAGGCATCGGACCTTTGGACTGATTATACTTTTTGAAATTGAAAAGCAGATTATTGAATGCCAGAAAACTGCTGTAGTATAACTATATTGAGATTCATCTGTGCTAAGTGGCAGATTGTTTTATCCTTAATGCATCTCAAAATTTATATATGGTCATTATTGTTAATTAATTGTGATGAATTCCTTTGTTCTTTGATAGATTTGTAGAGCATTGGCTTATATTCATGGATGTGTTGGAGTGTGCCACAGGGACATTAAGCCACAGAATCTACTGGTTGGTTTTACTTCAGAAATTTTTTATAAATTTAGTTTGGTGATTTGTTATCAATGCCATCTTTTCTTCAGGTAAATCCTCATACACATCAGGTCAAACTTTGTGATTTTGGGAGTGCAAAAGTTCTGGTATGTTCCACTCCTGTCTAATGTCTAGTGAAGGTTATTAGCATATATTATGATTGCTTATTTAATGTTTCATGTATCATGTTCTTGCATCCGTAAATATTTTTGTCCTATTATTTTTATTGGGCATTTATACACACAGAGTAATCAATTGGCTGATATTTGGCACTCCCCGGTCACTTAGATACAATGGCAGGATATAGGTTTTCCGAAACATTTTTTTTATGACATTTCATATCTGATTAGATGAAAATGTTTAGTGTGTAGTTAATTTAGGTATTGCAATTTGAGCAATTCTAAGGTCATGAAGACCCACATTGCTTAGTTTTACATTCTTTCAAAAGAGCTTATATACCAAGACTCTCCATATACTTTCCAAGTGAATAGCAAGGATTTCAATTGGGCTAATTCTCCTGCATCTTTGCCCTTTCGAAACTTCTAAAATGAAAGTAGTGGGATGAGAAGAAAGCTCACGATATCACTTATTGTATCGCGGATTATTCTGTGAGCTTTTTAAGTAGTATGTATTTGCTTCCCAATTGTTTTGTGTAGGTCAAGGGTGAACCTAACATATCGTATATCTGTTCTCGATACTATCGAGCACCTGAACTAATATTCGGAGCCACTGAGTATACTACTGCAATTGATATGTGGTCTGTTGGTTGTGTGCTGGCTGAGCTACTCCTAGGGCAGGTTTGAAAAAAACAGTACTCAATCATTAATTTTCTTGCTATTTATTTTTCAATTTTGAAAGGGTCAATATCATTTGCTTACAAGTCCTCTTCACTGTTCGCCATCTGTGATTTGTAGCCTCTGTTTCCAGGAGATAGTGGAGTTGATCAACTTGTTGAAATTATCAAGGTAAAAAATTGTTTGTTTTTGGCTTTTTTTGATCTGACCTAGAATATGATACCATAACCATTTTAAAGAGATATAGACATTTGTTCTATAAGCTTCTCTATGATGTGAATTATTTTTTCTTGTTTTAGGTACTCGGGACTCCAACTCGTGAGGAAATAAAATGCATGAATCCAAATTACACAGAGTTCAAGTTCCCTCAAATCAAAGCTCACCCTTGGCATAAGGTGAATTCCATGACCAATGGCATTGGTAATGTAAAATACTGTTTGTATTGACTTGGCAATTTTTTAAAGTAGATATTCCACAAGCGTATGCCCCCAGAAGCAGTAGATCTTGTTTCAAGGCTTCTCCAGTATTCTCCAAATTTACGAAGTACTGCTGTGAGTGTTTGTGGTTTTCCTAGAAGAATATATATTATGAAAATATTGAAAATTATGAGTCATTTCACAATTCAATTGAGATGATCATTAAATAATTTCATTTACTGTAATATTTTTTGCAGTTGGATGCATGTGTTCACCCATTTTTTGATGAACTCCGGGACCCTAATACTCGTCTCCCTAATGGGCGCCCTATGCCACCGCTCTTTAATTTCAAACCTCTAGGTAGAATGCTTTCCATATACTCTTATTTCTGGTTTAAGGGCCATAAAACAACTTTTTGATACATGTCTTTTGAACGATGACACATCAAACAGAGCTGAAGGGAGTGACTTTGGAGCTGCTATGCAAACTTGTTCCAGAACATGCTCGGAAACAGTGTCCATCGCTTAATTTCTAGACAGCTAACATAACCTTTGAATCTGGATTACTATTATGTGGATCGGCTGCGATGTTTTGTCATGTTTGTGTTTCATGTTTTCTTTATAAATTGAAAAGAAATTACATTTTTTTATCTTTACAGTCAGATACTTGGCTGACTATTGCATTTTCTTCTTATCATTCCCTGTTGTCCGTGAAGACATTTGCTGTGTATCGTTTGTGGTCTTTAGTTATAGCACTTGCACTATTTATAATTTGAAGATATTAGTTGGTTTAACTAGTAAAATTATGTGGACTTAAGATCTCAGATATGATGAGCTTCAGATACTGGTTCAGAAAAGGAACACTGGAAGGAACACTTCCATCTCCCTTTTTTTTTTTTCTCTACATTTTTTATTACATCATTTTGTTGTCTTTCATTCATTCTATTTTTTTCGCATATTCTAGAATTAATTGTTCATTAAAAACCTTACACGACCTGCTTTTCTCTGAAAACCAGCTCGCATTCACTTCCTTTTTTGAAGCCCTTGTCTATTTTCTTCTAAAATATTATAGATTTCGTGCTGTGGAGAGATAGAAAACCATGACAATTGAATTCTGTAGTGGTGTGTAGAGGGTTTCAATAATGCTGTCGGTTGAATATACGAGGAACAGTGATGTCCCAATTAATTTGTTTTGGTTCAGTTCGATTCGTAAACGTTCTAGAATTACTACCTGTCTTCCTGGTCATATTTTTGGTGATGCTCTAATTATTTTAGGTTCTGAATTGGGTTGTGGTCGTAGCATTAGAAAATCCGTTGACGTTGTTCTTTTTTATTTTTTATCGAATTGGTGTAATTTTACAACGTATTTCTGAGAATGTGTAGATTCTTAAAAAATTATGGAGATGTTTAAGTTGTGCTTGATGATAAAAACTTATTATAATAGGACGTGTTTGGGGTAGATGATTTCGTTGTATTTCAAATACAATTAAGTTGTGCTTGTCTGTGATGACTTTAGAAGATCACGTGCACTTAAGTCGTTCTTTTCCCTAATGACTTCTGTATTGGACAAATGCTTCCTTGTTCACAGGCAAGCGAGATCAACTTTTGAATTTATTTCTTGCTTAATTTTAATGTTAGTATTAGACGCCAAAAGATTGTATAAGACGAGGTTAGTAATGTATAAGTTTTGATGATAACAATATCCATAATGAAAGAGGTGATCTTAGTCTAGATAATATACTTATACAAGGACGGGACAAGGAAAGCGTATACTAGATTAGGATTTATTAGAATATGATAAGTACTAGTAGACGACTCAATTGAGTAGACGTTTTAAAATGTAATTACATATTTGTTCATATAATGCGTGTTCATGAGATTCAAGATACATCAAAAGTACAATTAGTAAGTATAGAATAGATAAAATATGCAGACCGCAGTAAACAAGACAGAAAATGAAGATTAGACGAGCTCAGGGAAAAATGTTGATCAAATGAGTCACAGAGAAAAGCTGGAACATACGACAATTAAGTCACTAAATTGCTATGCTCTCTAGATGACTCAATGCTTTGAAAGGAACTTGAGTTGACCAGACATCTATCAACTTCATTTAGTTGTCCTTGGTTTAATTTTGCAGCACCAAAACAAGTTACACAAATTAGTTATACCAAAGCTCTTAAAAACACCAAAACTAACTAGTTAACTAGTCTACTTGTAGCTAAAAAGACAACTTTACTCCTAATATTCTAACTCATCTAAACTATCTTTATTTACTAACTATGACTCGAATTAAGTATAACCAATCCTAATTAAAATTTCATGTAATGAACTAAATCTATGATACTAAACTAGGACTTATGCGCCTAACATTAGATTACCTAAACTAACTAATCAAAACTAGAGTGCTAAACCTTATAAGTGCAAAACTAAACTGCTGAAAACTAAAGACAACTTATATAGACCTAAAAGGTATGCTAAAACTACTCAAGTAACACTAATTCTAAAATAAAAGAAAAATGAACTAAATAAGAGAATCTAGTCTAAAATACTAACAAGACTTTTTAACATCCATTATTTTCAGTTTTTGATGTCTTTCTAAACTCCGACGTCATATCGGGTGACGTCAAAATTGACGTCGAGGGGAAACCCCATGTCTCTTGACGTCGGTTACAAATGGAGCCGACATTCCTGAATATCAGATTATAAATGTGGTCGATATACCCCAAGTTTACACCAATATGGAAGATTAAAGAAGAATTGTTTTTTTTTTTTTTCAAAATGTTTTTCTCCGTGGTCTTCTTTTTATGTTTTCTGGACATGATGTTAATATTTTTCACTTGGTTTTATACTTCTTCACCATTGTGGGGTCTCGCCACAACTTCATCCCCAGGGCTTCCATTAAATGTTTTTTTTTTCATTCAATGGTAAGGATGATTTCGAGGAAGGAATATCTGATGTCTTGTATACACAGTTTCTGGTTGTGCTTTAATTGAATATAACACTATTTTCTTCATAAATGGGACATGCAAAATGATCTTTAACACTATAATCGCTCAAGTTTCTGTAAAACCCACTTTTGTGAAACCTTTGGGCTTCAGAAAAAACATACCCTAATCAGCCCACTTTCAAAAACACTCTCAACTTTCTCATTTTTTTCTCTACATTTTCTCTTCCCCACTTCAACTCTACCTTAATCTCCATTCTCTAACTTTGAACTTTGAACTTTTCTCTGTCGTAGAGGCTAGATTGGAGACCCCCGCGGAGTCCTCTTTTGATCCAACCGATCGTCCTCTTTCTTCGAGTAAGTTGAACTCCAACTTTTGTTCTCCTTCTATTCTTTCAGTCTTTGAGGTTGTGGTCCTGCGTTGTGTTGATCAAAGCCCATTATCTTTTTCTTATACCCTTGTGTTGTAATTTCTTAGGTTAACTTGGGGTTCTAGTGTTCTTTTTGCTTAAGCTCCCTTTAACCCAGTTCGATAACCGTTTGAAGTAAGGGAAGCTAGATTTTATGTAGTTTTGAAATGGATTGCTTGTTTTCATTCTAGATTGTGTTGGATATGTTTGATTGTTGTTTGTATTGAATAAGGGATTCTTGCATGTCTATTTTGAACTATATTATGTGTTGCATGTTGTGAGTAGATGAGAATTTGCTATTTTCGCTCTAGCGAGAGGCTCTCGCTTAAGCGAGAATAGTAGAAACTCACCTCTACTCTCTGTTCGAGTTGTCGCCTAGGTAGGGGAATTATCTCTTGGCCGAGAGTAGTCTCGCCTAATCGAGAAAACCTAGTCTAAGCGAGTACTCGTAGAGTTGTAACAGTGCCTACTATTCGAGTTCTCGCCCAAGAGAGAATGTTTCGCTTAAGCGAGAGAAACCTTGTCAATTGAGCGAGGAATTCGATCCTAAGTGAGATTGGTGCATAATTTCTTTAATTATTTAATTGATTCTATGATGTATTGATTTACTCATTGAAAGCATGAAGTATGAATCTATACATGTATTATGTGGTGTTTTGAGATTGAATTGGTGTGCTAAGCATGTGATGAGGATGGTTTTGAGATAACATGCGAAATGTGGAGGATCAAATGGTTTCAAGGGAAACTATTTGTGATGTTGGTTAGTGTATGCCTTGATATAGGAGATGTCTAGATAAGGAAGATATCCTAAACTCTAATAATCACTCACACTCATGTATAGTAGAGTGATTATGTGGTGAAAGTGGGAGAAAGTCCTAGTCTCAAGAGGTGTTTGAGCTTGAGACGCATTGGGACTAACCTTGTGATGGATTAGGTGATAAACCATTGCGGCTAGACTCTACAAAGTTTAGAAATCAACACAAGAGCATACTTCCTTAGAATTCTATATCAAGTGCATAATCCAGATAATCGAGTCAAGAGTCAGTTGAGTGTTTCATTGAATATAATTTTGTGAGTTAATGTTCCTTTATCTATGTATGTACTTCTTGGGTGGTGTACCTATGTATTTATATTTATGTAGGAATGTTTACATACACTAGTTTACCCTTCTATTTTGTGTTATGTGTTTGTTTGACTTTTCTTTTTGCTATGATCACCATTATTGATGGGAGAAGATAAGGAAGCACTAGCTGGTCAGGTGGAAGGTGATGCCGTTGGGTATTTAGGTGTTCAATTTGTTCCAATCTTTTAAGACCTTTTTTTGGAAGACTTTCTTGATGTAGTGTTTAATGATCTAAATGGGCATTCTTTTGAAAAACTTCGATGTATATTTTGGATGATTGTATTGTTATTCCACTGTACTCTCTTTTTATGCTCGATGATAATGCCTGGTGTGATGTTTATTTAATAATATTTTTTCTATTAAATGAGACGTCACAATTTCCATATGTTGGGATATCATTTATGGTGCAAAACAATATTGCACGCAAGCAGAAAGTTTATTGAGAATATGAATCATACACATTGACGCCTTCTTCCCATAATAGTTTTAAATCACTGATCAACAACTTTAGGTACACATCAACATCATATATTTTTCTCTTTATGCATAAGAAAAGAGATAGGTTGTAAATCATCAACAAAACTAGCTATGAACTATGTTTGCTACTTAAGTTACCATAAAGATTCATACCATTTATAGCAAGTCTAGGTCTTATGTTTCTTGGCTATACACCAAATTCTGGAAATGTTTCATCAATCTTCTTCCATTGTGGAGAATTATTTGGGTGTTGAAGAAGATAATCACACTTTCTTCCATCAACGTGCCATTTCAGGTTCTTTATATCTTTTCTAATGGAAAACAATCGTTTTAATCTAGGTATTATAAGCAGGTACCACATTGGCTAAAAATGAGAAAGTAGAGCACTATATAAGAATAAAGACCCATAAACCCATCGCCTTAAGGTTTTGGGTTGAGAGTGGTGTTAGTGTCTTATGTGGTTAGGCTCAGGTCTCATTGGTGTTGCCTCCCCAGTGAAACCCCCTCCTTATAAACCTGACAAGTGGTATCAGAGCCGATGATTAATACCGGCTCAGACGAGTGCAGTACTAGTATGGTCCTAGTATCGAAAGTCTTCCTGACAATGTGGGTCAGGTAAAGCGTGTCCCGTTAAGAATAACGGTGGTACAGAAAAGGTCAGAAAAGGAGTACTCGTGGTTGGGAGTACTAGTATGGTCCTAGTATCGAAAGTCTTCCTGACAGTGTGGGTCAGGTAAAGCGTGTCCCGTTAAGAATAACGACGGTACAGAAAAGGCCAGAAAAGGAGTACTCGTGGTTGGGATGCTTCCGCTGGAGGGGGAGTGTACCAATGTGGTTGAAGGGACTCACCCTTGAGGGGGAGATTGTTAGGAATCCAAGTGTGATTCTAAGTCCCACATTGGCTAAAAATGAGAAAGTAGAGCACTATATAAGAATAAAGACCCATAAACCCATTGCCTTAAGGTTTTGGGTTGAGAGTGGTGTTAGTGTCTTATGTGGTTAGGCTCAGATCTCATTGGTGTTGTTCTCCCCAGTGAAACCCCCTCTATAAAACCTAACACACCTTAGTAGGTGGACCATCTTTGTCTTCATCACCATTATTTCCATTTTTTTTAAACCACGATAAACCACATGTTGGACACACCTTCAGTGAAGCAAAATTATCTCTATACAATAAAAAATCATTAGGGCATGCATGTATCTTTTCATATTCCAAACCCAATGAACATATAATTTTCTTCACCTTGTAATTACGAATAGGTAACATGTTATTTTCTGGAAGCATCTTCTTCAAAAACTCTAACAATTCTTTGACAATTTTATCGGTCTATCCATTGCTTGCTTTTAAAATGAACAATTTCACAGTTGCCGACAATCGTGTAAATTTAGCGCATTCTAGGTAAAACTCTTCCTCTGAATCGGACTTAAAAGAATATACAAATGAGCTCTTCCAAAATTTTCTTCACCAACATCACATATATGTCTTCTAAATTATTATTCATCCATTTGTCTACATAATCTGTTTCTCGTGATGCCATAGGTGTGTATTACTTCTCCATGCCAAGTCCAAACTGTATAACTCCTCATTATACCAAAGATGAATAGATGATCTCACGTTGTGCCCAAGTCCTGACGTATTTGATTAAAACAACGAACACAAGGGCAAAAATATGTCTTGTTAATAGAGATTGCGTGTTCTTGAACATATTGCAAAAACTCAAACCCTATTTTCATACTCTTTACTGATGTGACACTCATTCATCTAGCTTCGATTTATACTATGTTCGTAAAAAAGTCCATTAATGTCAAACTTTTAACTCTCTCAAAGTGAAGCTTTACCCGTTCAAATATATATATATATATATATATATATATATATATATATATATATATATATATATATATATATATATCATAATTTGCTAACATGTATAAGAAGAAGTCAAACATCATAAATTTGATAAAATTTTGACAACATTTCACATTGGTCTCTAAAGTACACGAAATGGAAGTGATCACTCATGATCACAATCAAGTATGCATCTAAAGAACAACACGAAATTGTCTCAAGATAAATTTTATCAAATTTATGCATAAATCTTAATGTACACGTTATAGCCAATTATGAAAAATATATATTTCAAACTGTCTGATCGGATAATTCAAGATTTACTACAAACGATTAAAAGTTTAATCATTTGTACTAAATCTCAAAGTAGAACTAAGATTCGCTTAATGGTTAACAAAAATGAACAAAATGTATAAATTTTTCCAACACATCTAATAAATCTAAATTACATAAACCTATAATAGATCATAATATAAATTAAAATGCATATTAGGTATTTTCAAAACAATGAATGAGTGTCATAAAAAACAATGAAAACAATAAAATTTAACTAATAAACCAATCAAACATACCATAATAAACATTCTTTAAAAAAAGTTCCTTAAATTTTTAAACAAATTTTCCATAGTATATGCAAACCTTAAATCTAAATATTTGCCCGAGAGAGTATATGAGAAACATATAAAAAATAACATCTTTAATAACCAATCAAGACATTGCAATGTATATGAAAAACAACAAACCAACCTTTTTGTGGATTGACGTTTTCGCCACTATTGTCAAGAATGGAAGGGAGTCATCGCAAGCAAGGGAGTCTTCGCCAACGTCGTGAGTGCGGAGCTCGTCGTCATTGCGATGTTGGAAGTGGTGGAGCTCGTTGTTGGTCACACTACTGGAAGTGGTGGACCCCGTCGTCGTGCCGCACCTAGCACAAAAAGGAGAAAATCAATCAATCAAAACTCGAAAAAAACCCAAGCGAGCACATCCTCTTACGTGCATTAGTGGTTTCATGACCAGAAACTAACCTTCGTTCATCCTCCTACTCGTCAACGAAGGTGTTGGTTCACCTAAAAACAAAAGCGCAAGGGAATAATGTTGTTCGCACTGCCACTGATTTTATTTTTATAAGGTGTAACGTTAGGGTAGTGAGAAGCAGAAGTCATTTGATGTTAGAAAATTGAAAAATGGACGTCATTTGATGTTGGGGAGATGATATCCAACGTCCTTTGATGTCGGGGTGGTGAGAATTCGACGTCCTTTGATGTCTAAATTTTGCTCACCGACATGAAATTGAAAAAAAGACATTTATTCCTTAGGTTACTGACGTTAATCTTGTCATTTTAATTACAAAAATGCCATTGGTCATTTTTGACTTTGGGGCTTTCGTGGACTGACGTCAAATATGTGTAGGGCCATTTTGTGTTAGTGAAAGAAAATAATTGACCAAAATAAATCCTAAAATAAACACCATTAACTAGTAAATCATCACAAAATATGTACTTAACATATACCTAATAGGCTTTATTGTTCTCTCTTATTTGAGAGATTGTTATTGTTATATCAATTGAGAAATCTTAATCTCAAGCAGAAGTTAAGAAGGTGAAACCTAGAGAGGTTATAATTGTAAAATTGAAAGGGTGTTACTTGTGATACTTGAAGAGATTGATACTTGTTGTAACCTAAAGAGGTTGAAAGTTATTGTAACTTAGAGAGATTGATACTTATTGTGACCTGGAGAGGTTGATACTCACTGATGAGTCATTATTTTCCCCCATTTACTTACCTTTATGTACCCATCTTGATTGATGTTGAATGCTTAATTATCTATCTTTAGTGCATTTTCATCTTTTAGGCCTTATTGAGCTAGTAATTCAGATTTGTACTAATTTGGATTTACTTGGTCTAATTTTCATTCTTAATTAAGTTCAGGTTTTGTTGTGAAGCATTTTTGGGCTTGGATGTTTATTTTGTGAAGAGAAGAGTGTTGCGTTAGGGCCATATCATCTGCGCCACATCAGCCTTTGTTTCCACACCACTATTTAGGTTAGAATGGCAGTTTTGTAATTCTGTTGACCAGAATGACATTTTTGTAATTAGGAACATGTTTGTGTGATGGGACAATGAGTTTTCTTAGGGTTTTAGGTCCAGAACCTTGGGCATTCCATTCCAGCTGTTGTTTTCATGTTTTTAAGCCTTCCTTGGAGAGCCATTGAAGAAAAGCACTACTTGTTCATATTTTTATGCAGTTGAAGAGAACCTAGCTAGGGATTTTCGTTTTCAGCTCTTATGGTTCACCTTTTCTTCTCATTTGTTCATTGAATGATGTATTTCGTCTTGGTTATGTTTTATTGTAACTCCATTTCTATGGAAGGCTAACCTTATAGTTGATTCCCAAAAGAGAATGCATGAGCTTTGAGGTTTTTGTTCAGTAATAATCTATTGTATTCTGTTCTGCTTTGCTTTTCATCAATTAATTTCCTTGGGTAGTTCAAAATCTATGTATGCTTAATATGTAGTGTGTATTTTAATGGTAAGTTTGAATTCATGCTTAATGAATGTGGATTGCTTTTTTTGTGTGTGGGATTAATTGAGGTGTGCATCACTTAAATGGATAATGAAACCGCTACTAATCTTCACTTAATTGATTAAAAATGAGTGGATAAAGAGTGAACCTAACAGAGCACTAATTTCTCCAACCAATGAAAAGTGAAATTGCCTTCGAATTAGGGAGTCAATGTTTTCATTACTATTTTATTGAACGTTGTTGAACTGCATTTGAACAACCCCCCTCCTCTGTGTCTGTGATTAGAACTTTTGATTGAATGCATTAGTCACTAAGAGACGACCTTGTGTTAATTCCTAAGTACTATATTTAAACAGTTTATTTGTTCAGGCACGACCTCAATCACTTGTGCTAGTTAAAGGATTTGACTAGTGAAATATCTTAAGCATGTTCACTACAAGAAAATGCTTCATTAGTATCCAATTTTAGTGAACAAAAATTGCTAGTTACTATAATGACTAATTTAGATACAAGTTTACAAAGTAAAAAAAATTATTGGTTGCTAAAATAGTTACTATTATGAATAAAAAATTATAATTAGTCACTAAATTGGTTTTTAAAATTAGCTACCATAGTTTTGGCTACCAAAGGAAACTAGTCACTAAAATTAGCTACCTAAGTTTTGGCTACCAAAATAACTTAGTTACTAAATTGGTCTCTAATTAATTAGTGACAAATTTAATGACCAATTATAATTTTGTATTTATATTAGTGAAATTTTAGTAACCAATAAATTTTAATTTTGTAAATTGGTATCTAAATTGGTTACTATAGTGATTAACAACTTTTAGTCACTAAAATTGGTTACTAATGAGACATTTTCTTGTAGTGGTTGTTTAAGAGACTAAACATAGCATCAACACTTGAGGTGAACTAATATAAATTTTGTGTATGTAATATCTTCCTTATGCTCTTATTTTGATTATTTGATTACTATGCCAAACCTTTTTAAAATGTCTATTGGCTCTATTCATCACCCTTTCTAACATCTTGCACCAACATAATGATGTATAGATTCCAAGGTCAAATGTAGAAGATTGTACTAAAATGCATGTGGTATATGTGAATTGAAATGGGGATGATATTTTGCTGAGGCAGGAGCTTTACGAATTGGCTAAGAGACATGATAGGCTTAAGGTGTGGTACAAGTTCCAAGAAAGCATAAGAAAAAGGTGTGAATATAAGGGTGTGGGATTCACCATCTAGAGTATCTTACATGAGCATGTTTCGTTTGCATCTCTTGATACCTTGACGTTGACTTGTTGTCCACTACCTATGATTTAGTTCTCAATCTACCATCCTTGTTGCCTTCCTAACTCGTTATCATTCATAACCTTTAATCTCTCAAACATCTTCGTTCTGATTAACAATGTCAGATACACCTTGTCATGAAACTTATAACAGTAGCCCTCAACAAACAAAGCTCAACCACATAAGCTTTTCCAAACAAAACTAAGTTTTCCCTTAACTAATGTATCATAGAGGTAAACCTACGTCTTTCCAAGGAATACTAGTGGAGTGAGTTCATTAAGTACATTATAATGAAAAATTTGAGGGTTTTCAAATATGAGGACTACAAAAATAAAAAATGAAGGCTAGAGCTATTTAAAATTCAATAAACATAATGAAATGAAAGCTTTTGCAGAGTTACCACACATGTTCACAACATAACAAATATAAGCAAAATATCACATACATATATTCATCTAAGAGACTTTAAACTATTTAGCAAAGTTTGTAATCTTGCAATCATAGATTGAATTGATTTATTTTCTTCAATTGAAAAAAATTCATACCGATCTCTAAATATTGTTAGTTTATTTCTAGTTACCCCTTTAGAAGCCTGATGCGACAAAGCCAAGGTATCCCACATTTCTTTGGTTTATGTCATAACTTGTACATTTGGTATTTCTTCTTCACATAAAGCACAAAGTAAATTATGTTTTAATTTTGCATTTAGTTGGCATACATACCCTTGATCATCATCTAACTTACCTTGCGGTAGACTTTACACTTGATGACTGCCTCCTCAAGCTAGGATATACTCCGAAGCTAGAAAATGGATCCATAGTGAAGAGTAAGTGCACGAAAGTAAAGAATTGAGAAATCGTAGCTCACAATTTTGAAGGTTTGGTGAGTAGAATGGTGTGTTTTGGTGCTATCAAGTAAGGTTCTAGCCTTGACTTTAGAGACAAGTAAGAGTGTACAAACAATTTTACAGCATAACTCTACTAATCTCAAAGTGAATTTACAAGAGGGGAGACACCTATATTTATAGCCTAAGGTGTCTCCAAATTTGGAGATGCAAACTCCTAAAAACTTTAACTTGGTTAGCTTGGAGACCAAGACAGAAATCCTATCCAATAAGAGGAGGACATGTGGCCACTCAAAGAGTTAGGAAATCCTCTCCATTCCTAGAGTGCCATGTGTAAGACCCGAGAAAAATTAAAGTTAATTAAATAATTATTTAATAAATGCGGGTAATGGGAACCTTTAAGGCAATAAATGCAGAATGTTATGACATGGAAAAGTATTAGCTCAAGTGGTTGAGAGTACTTAATTGTGTGAGAGGACTTTTAGGTTCAAGTCCTATGTATGCCATTTTGTGTGTTATTAAATTAGTATTATTTTTAATATATTAATTATGTTGTAGAATGTTATAATAAGTGAATCATATTAATTAGCATGAAATATGAATTGGCATGATGGTTTAGCATTGATTTGGCATTGCATGGTTGTGGGTTCAAGTCTTGGAGAGCTCAAATTAAACTTTATTTTGGCTATTTTTAGTTTTGATTTGAAGTTGAAGGGTTAAAGGAAACCCTAGCAGACCTAGCAGCCAAGGGCAGCTGGAAAACAACTTAATTAAGTGTGCTTGAATGACAATTACACCTCTCCTTAATGCTAATTTCGTTTTAGGCTATTTAAGCTTAGTTAAAACACCATTAAAGTGACTTTTGAGAGAGAAAGAGGGTGCTCTTGAGTCTGCCACTGTTTTGCCACGATTGGAGAGGGAATTCAGAGGGAAAGTGTGTGGGAGATTGAGGTATAGGAGATGAGTTGTGAGAAAGCCAAAGGGGGAGGCCATTAGTGATCATTGGAAGCTATCAAGTAATCCAACTTTAAGCAAGGAAACCATGTTAGGGGAGTTCTATCTTGTGTTTGTATGTTTAATATATGTTTTCGTGCTATACTTGATGAATGATGTGGGGTTGTTGCGTCTCGTTGAATCTTTTCACGTTTATGGAAAATTCCCAAAAACTGTCTGGTGGCGTTGAAGGCCCACCAGGCGGCTCATGCCTCCAGAACCATTTCTTGGGTTTTGCTATGCACCGCCTGGCGGCTAAGTGCTGCCCGCCAGGCGACAGAAACTGGCCTGCCCAGTTCTCTCAAATTTTGATGTTTTCGTGATGTGGGGATGTTGGGGAGTGATTATATGATATGAAAATCATTGGTATTGTGAATTTTTATCTGTAATTGTCTAAGTGGAGCAAGATTGTATGAACTGTGTGTGAATTTGGAATTTTAGGGTTTATGTTGGGATCGGGGATGAATGACATAGCTAATGTTATGAGAGGTGCATTGGTTGCGTGTGATTGATGTTAATATGAATATGTTATGAACCCTGGATGTGGTGTGCATGCGAAATTGTGTCAGTTTTAAGGTAAAGTTGATATTGGGTGGTTGGAGAGTTATGTTGGGTGCGGGAGGAACCTGGGCAGAATCTAGTTTTTCACGCACCGCCTGGCGGCACTGAGGTTACCGCCAGGTGACCCATCAGCTCAGAAGAAAAGTTTGTTTTGTGTGTATTCGATTTATGGGAGTGGTTGATTGGGGTACCTATAGAACATGTTGTGGTGTGCGATAAACTATGTTTTAGGGTGTATGTCATTTAGTGATAATTATGAAAATTATGTGTGTGAGTTGGATGGATTAGATATTTCATACCTAATGATTACTGCAATGAGGGCCTCATTACTTAAGTATTAGTGCAATCATAGTTTTAAACTTGGTGACCTGAATTATATGAAAATTAAACTGTATGTGTATAAGGCTCAGAGTATATTGTGGATACAGGGAAGGTTTAATGCAAGTATAGATGAAGAGTATGTGTGCATGATAAATTGAATTGGCATGATTTAGGTGTGTAGCTGGAGTTTGATAAAGTATTGTACACTGTTTAATTGTGTTGTTGCAAAGGGAGAGTACCAAATGGGCCATCTCTTGATTTGTTTCATTAGTGAATAAAGTAAAGCATGTTGGGCATGTTAATATTTAATTTGGGCATGAATTAATTGTACTTGTTGTGTTTATTTGTGGTGTTATGTCTTAAATACTATGATTGATGTGCGAAAGACGAATTGCATGTTTGGGGTCTCTTAAGACCTGTTGGAAATGCCAAAAAGCAGTAGCATTGCGCTACTGGTATGGCGCCTGGTGGTGCGGGGCAAGCCGCCAGGTGATAAGTGACTCAAACAGTGGCAGTGGCCACTGGACATACAGGACGCCTAGCGGCATGGAAGTTTTCGCCAGGCGGTGACGGAGCAGCGTAACTCTTGTTTGGCACTTGGCACTTGGCGGTGGGGGTTAGGCCGCCAGGCGGTTTGCTACCAGTTTCCGCCTAGCGGTGTCTAGGCGGCGCCAGGCGTTCTGGTTGCTGTGGAGTTGGTTGTTACTTGGATCAGTGGACTTGAAGGACTAAGTTCACTCACCTTTATGTTTAGGTTTGATGGACTAAGTCCAATAGGGGTCTGGGATGTGCTTGGTGGTGGGACGCATGATGGGCATGGAACTGGTTAGTTCCCGTCAGCTACTAAGAGGCGAGGAGTCCTTAGTATGGTGATTACATGCGTCGGACGCACGATGGGCAAGGAATAATTATGTTCCCATCGGCTACTATTGGGCGAGGAGTCCATAGTATGGTGATTGCGTGCGTGCCAGGGTCTGAGCGAGGAAGGCTTGGATGTTGCTATAGGCGAGGAGTCTGTGGGGCAAGACTATGAGCGGGATAGGCCCGTAGGGTTGGACCAAGAAAGGGTTAGTTTCGTGGAAGCACAGTAAAGTCCCAAGACCTAGTTTCATGCATATGACTCTCATGAAGGACTATGAGATCAGGGATGGGTAATTTGAAGTTGACACATTTAAGTAAGATTTATTTCTTGGGATGGGTGTCATATTTATTTTATATTTATATGTGCATAGCTCACCCTATCTGTTTGTATGTGGCGATGATCAGATAACTTGTTATCCGGGAGTAGATGTTTTGACAGGTGAGCCAAGAAATGCTTGAGTTTAGAGAGCGGGATTATATGGGAATTTGAAGACTTTAATCTTTTGATATTTTCATGTTTTTGAACATTAGCTATTTTAGTTGTTTTATGGTTGTAATAAATTTTTTGATCGCGAATATTTGTAATGTATGCGATTCCATGGTTTTTAATTTTCCCGCGTTTTTGGGAAAGTACTGTTATGAATGAGATTTGACAGTTTAATAATTTGTTTATTTATTTTATTATATTTATTGTAAAAGTAATATTCCTTATGGATGTTACACCATGCCCACTTAAGAAGGTGGACAAAATCCTCTCCATTCCTAGAGTGTGATGTGGCCACTCAAGAAGGTGGAAAAATCCTCTTCATTCTTGAAGTGCCATGTGGCTACTAAAGAAAACTCTTCAATGAGAGCATGACACATGGTTACTCTCTCCCAAAGGAGACAAGTTTCTTCCTTGTTGTCCAAGCTACCGTATATGTGCATATTGACTTTGTAAAGTCAATGGAAAATATGCTCCAACTCATGGAATTTTCTATAGCCCAAAATCGTATGATACTTAGCCCTTTATACAAGGCCTAAAAGAAATCCTATACTACTAGGCCTATGATATCAAGCCCAAAAATAAATCTACACTACTAAGAGTTCTCCAAGGTGGCCCAAGAGAATAAGAGTTTGGGCCCACCCTTGATAGATGAATCCAATTCTTCTTGAATATGCTTAGTCATGTTTCTTATGGTTGGCCCCTTTGCTAGGGAGTTGCCATCAACCCTTTATGATCTAGTATAGAAGAAATTCCCTTTTCATTGATGTTAAGTAAATCAATGTTTTCTACTTCAAGATAAGACATATTGCATAAGACATATTTTTCAGCCTTGAATAGAGATGGGTAAATGTTGGTTGACCATTTCCTTCCATAGAATTTGTATGATTATTCCTCTCATCCTATTAAGGAGTTCACTCAAAGGCTACCTCTAATACTACTTGTTGGTCTAATGTGCCTCTAAAAGGGGGGATGAATAGAACCTATAGACAAATGCAAAAAATTTAAGCCCAAACAAATAATCCAAGTAAAGGCATAGAGAAGGAAAAATACACAAAACATTTATGTTGGTTCACCCGTCGCTAAGGTTACGTCTAATCACTTAAGCAACTTGTTTAAGATATTTCACTAATCAATTTTCTTTTACTAGAATGAGTATCACCCTCTCTAGAACAATGAGTATGATCTTCTCTAGATTATACCAAGTACAAACTTCTTCAGGTATCACCTTCTTAACCTCACCCCTAGATAAGAACCCACAATTGAAAATTACAAAAAACACTCTCAAAGGAAGAGAGTACAATTTGACTCCAACTGGGTACAATTTCAAGTTGTTAATGATATTACAAAGGTTACGCTTTTTAGCCAATTATCACAATTCACTATAGATATGACTTTCACAATTTTTACACTTTTGTATCTTGTGTATAAATGTCTAATTGCCAATCATTGATGATTTGAATTGCATAGCTTCATTAGAATCTACTTAATTTCTCTTAATAAGGAATGACTTGAAAATTCTTCAACTTGGTTCTACAGTGTAATTCTTCAATGTCATTCTTCGAGTCTTCAATTGTTTCTTGCTGATGCTAATTAAAATATCTTGTTTCCCTTTTAGAACGAGCACGAATTTGATTTGAATTTTGTTCTTTCTTTAATGTTCAACACTTATCATGTTAAGGAAACTTTGTGTAACTCAATTGTGCTATTGTATCATTAAAGTAATAATATTTTCTAATTGCAAATAGATTGTTCTCATATATTCATATGACTTGATTGTTTGATTCAAAAACATTCTTCTTCTAAAGTATAATTATGAAAAGATAATTCTTAACATTGTGACTCATTTAAATAAATCTTGATTTCAAATAATCATATAAATATATTAATTCAAATAATCAATTAGTGATTAGAGGAAAGAAATGACTAAGCCAAATGACACAACACTTTTAGACTCATATAACGCATGTAGTCATCTAATTCCTTCTTGTGTTGTGTTGACTCGTTTGGTCAACACAATTGTTTACTTAGTTCATTTGAGTTGTCACTATTTGAACTGTCTAGTGGCTTGGTCGTCTAGTGCCTTAGTTGTCTAATGCCTTAGTCGTCTAGTGCACTCGTCTAGTGACCTTGGTCGTCTAGTGTCTTAGTCATCTAATGACCTTCTTAATCAGACTTGTTTGGTGAACTATGACCATGGGCTTTGACTCGTCCAATGCCTAGTCTCATCTAATGCATAGACTTATCAATGTATGTATTGAACTTCCAACTTATATAAACACTTATAAAACTTAAATCACATTGATAAAATATTTGTAAAAATAATACCCAACAACTTTTTCTCTATTGTAGTGTAACTAGCTTGAGTAGAGTTAATAGTCCTTAATGCATATGCGATCACATGAGGGAATTTATTGATTCTTTGTGATAAGACAACACCTAATGCATAATCTAGAGCATTACGTATGAGCTCGAAAGGTTCATTCCAATTTAGAGGTTGGACAATGGGTGCTTTGGTATGTCTATCTTTTAGCTCTGAAAATACTATAGGTTTAAAATGTGTTTCTTAGCCAAGAAGGAGGGGTGAAGGGTTGAATTGACTGAGTACTAAAAATTATGTCCAATTAAAACTTGTAAAAATCCTTTTAATTTGAATTCAATTAACCAACAAATCAAAGTTGTACTGTTGTTTGACCATATATTTCAATCAATTAAAAAACAGAAACAATAGATTAATTTGTTCATGTAGTATGATTCAACAAATTGAAATATAGAATCAACAAACTAATATTCTAGGAAATTATGCCGAAACACGAACACAACCAAGATTGATTCCAATTGATATATCACCCTTTGTTATAACACCAAATTACATAAATGAACACGTAAACCTTAAACAGATTGATTTAATGAGTTTTCTTGAGATTTAAATGAAGAACAAGACAAGGGAAAGAAGATCACACATTGACTTTTATACTGGTTCACTCAATATCTGAGCTACATATAATTTATCAAGACAACTTGAGCCTTATCATGCACTATGTCAAAAGAATTACAAAATCCCTCAAAGATTACACTTTTGAATTAAGCAACACACAAAAATTCTAGAATCCTAGAAAAACTTTAACTCCTACATTGCAATACGACACTTATAGACCTATAATCACATTAGGAAACACTCAAAAGCACAACAACAACCAAACTTGAGTGGTGGCTCTCCCTAGCCAACCAACGTGTTCTTCAAGCTTTAATATAAGTAGAACTATGCTTCAAGATTCAAAGATCTTTAATCCACTAGCTGCACACTGTGGAATCAGATAGATTTTTCCAAATTCATTTCACTATTTTTCGCGCTTAGAAATCTCAACTGTTGCTCCACTCTCTTGAAAACCAACTAATATAGCTTGGTCATAAGTGAATTAAATATGTTGATATGTCTATACAATCTGTTGATTTCACTTGACATAAGTGAAATCAATCAATTAAATACCAATTCAATTGATTGAATTCATTCATACCAAAACTATATGCAACAAACCTTTTAATATGTGAAAACCCCTTTTTAACAAATTGAAAAGGACAAACACAAGGCAAAAGACATCTACACTATGTCATATAGTCTACTAATACAATTCAAACTTTAAGCTTTGTGATCTCCAAGTCAATTTCAAATTTAATAGACCCCTAGCTTGATCATCAACGAATCTCATCAATTCTTCAACCACACATGATCTCATGCACTCGCTTCATCAAATCCATGCACCAAGGTCACTTGTGCTAATAAATAGCTTTGTACAATCATAATTAAAATCAAAATTGGCTTTCTTTTTTAACAGTTTTGATGGTGGTAAAGCAACTTGACTAAAATACTTTATGAATCTCCGTTAAAAACCAGCATGACCAAGGAAAGATCTCACCTCCTTTACAGATTTGGGATGAGGTAGAGATGAAATTATATCCACCTTTTATTTTTCCACCTGGATGCCTTGTTCAGAGATAACATGACTGAGCATTATTCCCTCACAAACCATGAAGTGACATTTATGGAAATTAAGCATTAAATCTGCTTTCACATCTCTTAAGAACTTTCTCTAAATTCTCCATACATTCATCAAAATAGGATCCAAAAACTATGAAGTCATCCATAAACATTTCCATGCAGTTTTCTCTATTAACTTAGCAAAATTGCTCATCGTGTACCTTTGGAAAGTAGCTGGTGCATTACACAACCCATAAGGCATTCGAGTATATGCAAATGTACCGAATGGACATTTGAAAGTTATCTTATGCTGATATTTAAGGGCTATATGAATTTGCATGTAACTTGAAAATCCATCCAAGATGCAATAGAAAGGCTTTCTTGCTAATCTTTCAACCACTTGATATGTTAAAGTCAATGGGAAGTGGTCTTTTCTAGTGGCTTGATTAAGCTTTCGATAGTCAATACATACTCTGCATTTGTTAGCCTTTCTTGTAAGCACCAACTCATGGTCTTTTCTAGTAGTTATATTTTTGTTAGCCAACTGAATTATCGCATTTATAGGCATATGATCCCCTAAATGAAGCATCTTATAAATTGAATGTGGCATAACATTGATTGACGCTCCTAAATCTACCAAGGCATTGGCTATTGTTAATTCACCTATAGTGCATGGTATAATAAAATGTCATGGATATCCACACTTCCTTGGGATCTTTGATTGAGAAATGGTTGAAATTATTTTTCTCTATGGCCTTCTCAACCCTCTCTTGTACGTAAATAACTCCTTGAGGAACCTCATATTTTGGAACTTGTTTAATTTTAGTAAGAAATCTCTATTTTCTGGAATAGTTTCAACATTTGTTGATCAACATCTAATTTTCTATCAATTGGCTTCACTCGAGAAGGAACATGTAGTGGAGTCACTAATACAAAAAGCCTTTTAACATCTAATATTTTTGACCTTTGACGTTTGTCCAAACACCGACGTTGTACTAGGTGACGTCAAAATAACGTCGGAAAACATAGTAGACGTCACTTAACGTCGGGGCAATAGGGGTCCGACGTTATCCAATGTTAGGGCCAAAAGCAGCAGACATTAATTTTTGCGCTAAATAAGGCAAAAAAAAATAGAGTAGTTTGACTTCTGTTGGGCTCTGACAAACGTTAAATAACGTCGGCCATGGTAAGCTCAGACGTTAAATAACGTCTGTCAGAGCACCACCAGACGTCAAACTGCTTTATTTTTTTTTTAAATTTGGCTATTTTTAAAATATTCCCACACCTAAAAATCAGAAAATTCCCATAACAATTTCATAATATTTTCAGCACAATTCTGGAGTTATAGTTATATCTAATAACACTTAAGTTTCAACATATATTCTAAACTAATAAAAATAACAACAAACTAAAAGTTTCAACATGATATTTTTGTACAAAGTTTTTGAAAGGAGTTCTAATTCCTGTGGTATCAACTCCATCTTTCCAATAGATATGTTGCACACTCCTGTCTTAGTGTGTGGATAATGTCATCTGGTAGAGGTGATGGATTCTTGAACCGCTGAAAAAGTAATACAATTTCATTATGTATGAATATCATTCTTTAAAGTTTGATATGATTTATAATATATGAAAGATATATATATATATATATATATATATATATATATATATATATATATATATATAATCAAACAAATAACATTTTTTAAAGATATAAGTAGAATATAAGTAAATAATGTAAAAATATTAGAAAACTAGCTAGAGGAACGTGTGACTACCAAAGAAGAATAACAAGATTTAACCAGACTTATTTTGGTGAAGTTCCTTAAAACATGAAACTAGATTGGAAAGATTTGAACAACAAGAATAATATCTCATAAAGTGATAGGTATAAGTGGTAAAAAGGCTCAAATAAAAAAAGAAAGAAAGAAGCATTTATCGACAATGGCATTTTAAATTTAGATTTTAAATTAATTCATTATAATTAATAATTGAAACTAGATTAGTAGGTTTTAATAATTTAGATTACAATATTTTTACATATTTTCATCATTCAAATAGTATAATGAAAAAAGGATTAAAAAGGCTCACCTAACCCATGGAATAGAACCCCCACTTTATTACCCGTGTAAAATTATTATACTACATTTTAATACATATTTCAAAAATATTATAGTAGTGTGAACTAAGTATAAGATCATATCTTTAAACCTACAAATATAGCTTAAACGTATACCCAAATTTTTAAAATATTATATGTGAGCTCCTTTTCTTTTGTTATTTCCACCGTGAGTGCCTAAGTGAGAAAACTAAAGTCAAATTCCTTCAAAACACCCTCCACTTTCACATTGTTTTCCATCTGCCCTCTCTCCCAATAGTTGCCCTTCTTGTTTTCCATTTGTATTCCTTCCTTTTTCTTGCAATCAGATTCTGGAGGTGAAGTCCCTGCAGAGTCCTCTATTGATCTCATTCTTCGCTTTCTTTCTCCGAGTAAGTCAACACTCTCGTTTTGATTTCTTTTCTTCTTTCAATTTGAAATTTCTGACTATGTTCTGAGACTAATCAGAGATTCATTCTCCCCTTGTGTCCTCGTGTTACAATTTTGTAGGTTGAATAAAGATTTTTGTGCCCTTAGTGTTTGAGGTTATTTCTCACCAAGCTTAATTTCAGTAGAGGTAAGGGAAGCTAAATTGTTTTCTTTAATTTTGTATAGGAACTACTTTCTCATGACCTTGATTTCATGTTAGAGTGTTGTGTTGATGCTTGAATTGTATGATAATGTTTGTGGATGAGGTTTTTGCTTGATTTTCTAGATTTCATGTGAGAGCAGGTTGAGAATATGATTTTTTGCCCGAGCAAGCGGCTCTCGCCTAAGCGAAAATACTAGAAACTCACCTTTGCCCTTTGCTCGAGTTGTCGCTCAAGCGAGAACTTGTCGCTTGAGCGAGAAAGTCTAGCCTAAGTGATAACTCGTAGAGTTTTTAATTGCTCTCTATTGTGAGCCTCGCTCAAGCGAGAGAGCATATGTTGCTTGGGCGAGACCTTTTGGCTTGAGCGAGAATTATTGCAGTCGAGTGCTTAGTTTCTGTTGAGTTATGGATGAATGAGTACTTTAAATTCTAAAGCATGAATTATGAGAATGAGTATGTATGAAATGGTATTTGATAACAGGTGTGAATTTAATGTGTGATTTCGAATATGAGAGATGTTGTTGATTTGAGAATTTTAAGGAGGAATTCTAAAGGGTTATGTTTTTAGTGTCTGTAAGGGCATAAGGACTCACTATTGGAGGTATCATGAAACTCTAATAATCATTCACGTTCAGATAGAGCATAATGGATTATGTCGTGAGGAGTAGCAAGAGGTCCTAGTCATTGGACTTGATCAGGTCCTAGACGTGAAAGGGACTTACCTTGTGAGTGATTGGGTGATAACCCCTTGAGGTCAGACTCTGCAGAGTTTGGAAATCACACACAAGTGCTAACCACCAAGAGGTCCGATGCCATATACATAGATCCGGATAATTGAGTCTAGTGTCAATTGTTTATTCGGTGTTGGTCTGATCTAGTGATTTTGCTAAAGCATGAAGTTGATAATATGTTCATGAATGAATTGTATGATTCTTTTAATCACTTTAGCTTACCCTTTTTGTTGTTCTCTGTGCTTGTGCTTGGTTACTTCTCTTGCAATGATCACTTAATTGTGTGAGCAGAGGAGGATGCAGGTGAGGATACTCCTCTCTTTGATAGCAGTGAGATGGCAGAGTAGGATCTGTTGGTGTTAGTGTTAGTTTATATGTTTTGTTTAGAGTTGAAAATCTTTTAATTCTATTTTATGGCAGTGTTGTAAATATAGTTATCATTAATATGGTTATTTTGGGATGGTTGTATTAATACTCTATATTGACATTTTTATACTATTTGTTTTGCATTATCATTATATGATGTTTTGTTTAGTAGTATAATAACTATTAAATGGGATGTTAGGTGTGATTTAAATTTATAACTATGTTTTAAACACATTCAAAAATGTTGACAAAGGTGTATTTTAATAAAACCTCATTGTATGACAACAATTTAAAAAATATTGTACAATATTCAATTATTTTTGCTTTAGAGAAAAAAGTATTATATGAAAGAGATAACATTAAAGAAGTATGATCTAAAAGTATTACAACATTTTAAAAAATATTGACTAAAACACTTATAAATATGTTGTTTAAACATAATACAAAAATGTCGATATTATAATGTTATGGGTAGCATTTATATAAAATTTGTTGCCTTAAAAAAAATGTGTTGTTTATATGCAATGCCTCCAACTGCAAACTTCACAATTGAAATTTCGTTATCAAATTGTTGCTAAAGCTTATGTCACTTATTTAATTTCAAACATTTTTTTTTAATTATTGTCTATGTCATCACTTTTGTGGTAATGATGAGTAAAATTCACAATGGATCCAAAATGAGTATATTAAAAGGAAATAAGTGGGTAGGATTTAAAAGATATATCTCCATTCTATGTCCCCTTCCCCGTACCTTCAATAATTTGTTGTCATGTGAATTAACGAATACTTCCATTTAATGATCATGTGCTATATTAACTTATGTGGAAAAAAAAATCATTACATCTGTAATTTTAATTTATATGTAATTTTAATTTATATGACTAATGGATCTCACTATTTTAATTACCTTCTTACTAGCGATAACATATGAATATTACCCCATTGTTATAACCATCTTTATTTATATGTTAAAATACCTTGGTGCTAATTTTCGTCAAGTTTTGTCAAATACATTTTAATTTTGTATTTGTGCTAAAAAAAGTCATATTTTTTGTCAATTTTATTTAATTTGGTCATTTTTTGCTAACACTGTTTAAATCATTAACGATCATTAACAGTGACGGTCACGTGTCACTCGTGATTTTGTTTTTAATTTTTTTATGGGTTAAATATGTTTTTGGTCCCTTAAGTTTTAGTGAAATTTGGAATTGGTCCCTTTATGAAACTTTTGATCAATTTAGTCCTTCATCTTTAGAAATGTATGGATTTAGTCCTTTTAACCAGATTTTGTAAGTTTATCCAACGTTTCAAGCGCATTTCATGATAGTATTTGAATTGTTTATATCGTTTGACCCATTTTCGCTTAAATGTTAACTCAAATATTATCATAAAACGTATTTGAAACTTCAAATAAACTTAACAAAATTTGATTAAAAGGACTAAATTCACGCATATCTAAACATGAAGGATTAAATTGGTCAAAAGTTTCGATAAGGAACTAATTCCAAATTTCACTAAAACTTAAGGGACCAAAAACATATTTAACATTTTTTTTAATTTTTTTAATGTACATGTGTCAACCCAACAACGTGCCATGTGTCAAAGTCAATGTTTTATATTCAATTTGGTTCCTATATTTATTATTTTTGTTCAATTTAGTCCATATTTTGTTTAAAATTAGCCAATTTTGTCCTTGTCGAAGATGTGACCAAATTTAATTTTTATATAAAAGTTATAATTATGTGAATTTTAATATTATATTAAAATATTTAATAAAAAATGTGAATTTAAATATAAAAATTAAATTTGGTTTCAATTTGGAGAAGGACAAAATTGGTTCATGTTAACATAAATTGGAACTAGATTGAACAAAACTAACGAATATAGGGACCAAATTGGATATAAAATATTGACTCTGATATGTGGCACGCCTTTGGGTTGACACGTGAACATTTAAAAAAAATATTAATAATAAAAAAAACCATGAAGTGACACATGACATACACTATTCATGATCGTAATGATTTAAATCATGTTAGCAAAAAATGACCAAATTGAATAAAATTAACGAAAATTGGGACATATTTGAGCATAAAAAACAAAATTAGGACTTATTTGATAAAACTTGATGAAAATTTGAACAAAAAGGTATTTTAACCTTATTTGTATATCTTTTCAAGAATTAAGTTATACAAATAAATTTATTTGAGAGAGAAATGTTAACAATTGAAGAATTGTTTACTTTGATTCTATATATTTAGATTTTTATTTAGACTTATGGAGGTAAAGTTCTTTTTAAACTGCATAATCTAATTTATTAAAACATTATAAGATGTAAGATGTGTTATTCACATTTTTTTTTTTAAAGATATGTATTGTTCACTTTTATTTGAATTAGTTATGTTGTTCAATGTATGTGTAATGTACTAAATGAAGAAATATAATATTCATGAATCCTAACAAGATGATTAAAAAGGCACCTTATGGGCATAAAGGCATCGAGAAAGTCAATAATAAGTTTATTACACCTCAATTCAATATGTAAAGTAAAAGGTAACATAACAAGTAAAATAGATTATTTTATTAAAGAGTCACTCAATGAAATATATTAAATGTCATTTAATGAAATATGATGGTTTTATCTATTCTCATAAAATAGATACAACTTGAATATATATTATCGATATTTCCTAATGATTAGCTTTCTAAATCATTTATTTTTTTTTATATATGAACACTTATAAACAAAAGGACATAAGAGAAATCTATCTACGATTCTCTTTGAAACCAATCTTTGCTAAATTGATATCACTCTTTCTTTGAGTATTTTATAAAATAATGTGAACTTTATTTTACATTTATTATCTAAGAGACTTTAGTATGTAAATAAAATTTTCAATTCGATTTAAATTGATTATAAAATCTATAGAATCTATTGGGTAGGGGTGGCAAAACGGGCCAGTTCAGTCCGTTTTGGTCCACCCCGTCTCGCCTCAGGACGGGCTAGCGGGCTGATTCGCCATTTTTTTATTATTAATTTTTTTTAACTTTTTAAAATGTTTGTTTATAAAATATATATATTTGTTTATATAATATAAAAATTTATTTATTTTTAATTTTTAAACATAAAAAATAAAAAAACGGGTTGACAGGCCAAGGTGGACTGATCTGCCTTTGGTTCACCAGTTGGACAAACTAGGCAGGTCTGGCCACAGCGAGTTGGCGGGTTGGAAATTCCACCAACCGGTTCGCCCTTTTCCTAGCGGTCGACTAGTCCAATAAACCTGACATGTTTTAATATCCTTACTATTGAAAAAAAAATACATAGGAATTTCCTCCAAGAAACAAATTAAAGAAGACTTCTATAAATTAAAAGTATTAATGAATAATGCTTGTAATTTAAAGTCTCAGGAGATTTTCCAAGAATAAAATTTAATCTTAATAGTTAAAAGGAATCGATTCAGAAAAACCTACCACATTTATTCCTCCTTCTATCTGTACTTTAAAACTTGCTTTACAAAAGATACACCATCTCTAATTTTTACTCCAAAACCTACAATCACTTTTATTAATACTAGCGTAACACAAGCGCTATCGCGCTTATGTGTATGCATTTTTTAAATATACGTGATATTATATTAGTAGGTGATGATATTATAATGTTATTAAGTTAATATATAAATTAAAATTATATTTATTAAAAATAAAATAAAATATATCAAAACAGATAAAAGAATAACCATTGATAAATAAAGAAGAAGAGAAGAAGCAAAGACATCCGATTTTATAAAAAGTTTGTAAAAGTAACGGTCAATTTTTAAAAATTTAATAAATTATTATATTTAAAGGGTAAAATCGGTATTTTGAAAAGTGGACACAAAAAGGAGAATCCCCTTTATATATTGTTATAGATTTCATTTTATATTTTAAGTACATAATTTAATTTAATATTTCATTATTGTTTAGAGTTATTGAAAGGAACAATTGAGGTTAAAAATTTTATTTCCTATAATAATATAAAAATAATTATTATTGTTTATTTCTAAAAGCATAATCTAAAGTATATAAAATATTTATTTATGTAAATTTTATTATTATTTAAAAAAATTATCATTCATAATATATTAAAAATAAAAATAAATTATAATTTATTTATTTATTTGTTAAAAATATTAAATACTTTACTTAATTGAATTAGACACATAAAACAATCTATACAATGATGTTATAATTATCAAAATTAATATATAGGAAATAAATTATACTATTTAAATGTTTAAAAAATATTTTGATAAAATACATTTTAAAAATATTTATACGTAATTAATTTATTTATATTAAATAATAAATATATTACCTAATTAAATTAGGTACTTAAAAAATTAATTATCTTAATTTGAAATATTATTTGTCAATTTAATTATATTATTTGATTTTAGTTTTTTATTATTTAAATACTAGTTATTGATTTTTGTAAAAAAGAAAAAATCATGTGACATCCCATTTATAAATTCTATTAAATAAAACATCACATATTATAATATAAAGTAGAGCACGCGATAGAAGTATATGAGAATCAACCTTCTACAGTTATCCAAAATATACCAAACCAGGAGTATTATAAGCACAAAACAATATCATAAACAAAACTTAAACATTAAATAGTTTTGCAAAAGGACTGCTCAACAGAGTAAAAAAATACAATTAAAATTGTTCTTCAAAAGGGAGCTCTAGTCTAAACAGCGACATCTCCCCATCAGAATGATCTCCAAGATTCTTCACATCTACTCACACCAAAATTTAATGATCTTTGCAAAAAGGAAAACCATACAAAAAACATATACAAGGAGAAAAGAGTAAGCTAATTGCAAAAAGAAAAAGAAATACACACACGTGTGCGCGTGTGTGTGTGTATATATATATATATATATATATATATATATATATATATATATATATATATATATATATATAACACTCAAAAGAATTGCAAAACAATATACCAATTACACCAAGCTAAGCAAAATCAACTAACCCATCACACATGATGACACTCTAGACTCAATTATCCGGATCTAGACATTGATGTATGATTCTTGGTGGTTTTTGCACTTGTGGTGGCTTCTACTACCTACAGAGTCATTGTCAATGGGTTTCACCCTACCACACAAGGTTGTCCCTTTAACCGTCATAAGAACCCTGAGACTATTCTTAGAGACATAACCTCATACCCCTCTTAATACATGACTCATTCCACTCTACATGAGTCTTGAATGAGCATTAGAGTATCAGGATAAACCAGTACTGACTCCTTACATCAATGAACACAATACTAATTAAATCAAATATGATTTCCCTCATGGAATCTCCTATGTTCTCACACAAGGATTTAAAAACACATATTAGAAACCATACAACATATGTCTCTCTTGGACGAAATTGGGTGTTGACAAATATGAGATAAGAGATAAGAGATAAGAGATACAAAACAAGAGATAAGAGATAAGACATAAGAGATAAGATATAAGAGATCAGAGATAATAGATAAGGGATAAAAATTAAGAGATAAGAGATAAGAGATGAGATATAAGAGTTAAGATATAAAAGTTAAGAGATAAGAGATGAGATATAGGAGGTAAGAGATAAGATATACGAGATACGAGATATGAGATAAGAGATACGAGATAAAAGATAAGAGATAAGAATAAACAAAAATAGTTTTTTGGTTGTAAGGGACCCGACAAGGTTAAGTGATAAGTGATAAGAGATAAGAAATAAGTGACAAGTGATAAGCGATAAGTGATAAATGATAAGTGATAAGGGATAAGTGGTAAGGGATAAGTGGTAAGGGATAAGTGATAAGTGATAAGTGATAAGTGGTAAGTGGTAAGTGATAAGTGGTAAGTGATAAATGATAAGTGATAAGTGATAAGTGATAAGAGATAAGAGATACGTGATAAGTGATAAGTGGTGATAAGTGATAAGTGATAAGTGACAAGTGATAAGTGACAAGTGATAAGTGATAAGTGATAAGTGATAAGTGATAAGTGATAAGTGATATGTGATAAGTGATAAGTGATAAGTGATAAGTGATAAGTGATAAGTGATAAGTGATAAGTGACAAGTGATAATTGACAAATGATAATTGATAAGTTATAGGTGATAAGTGATAAGTAATAAATGATAAGTGATAAGTGATGAGTGATAAGTGATATGTGATAACTAACTAAAGGGAAGAGACAAGAGATAAACGATAAGAGATAACAAATAAGTGATAAGAGATAAAAGATATTATCGTAACCGGCATCGCGACGGGATGATAAATTAAAAATATAATTTGAAAAAACTTAGTTTGAAGTCGCCACCATAGTTTGTTTTAAAAAACTACGGAAAAACCAAAAAAATAAGACAATGTCTGCAAAAACTAAATTTTAGGTATGAGAGTTGGTTACGCGTGAGACATGTATTAGCACTCCGATATTGTCTGTCCTAACCTAAGACAATTTCCTTTACTTAAATTTGCAAAAGGATGTAATTTTTTCAAAATATTTGTTTTCCCAAAATATAATAATAAAAGAATGTACAAATGAAACTAAAATATTTTTATTTTGGGTAGTATCTCCATTTATAAGGGAGAATGAAGGTTACATGTAGTTCTTTATGAAAAATCTATTTGAAAAAATATTTGATTTTTTTTTTATAATTTTGAAAATATTGTTATGTTTTTTTAATATTTTTAATTATTTGAAAATCATATGACTTGAACCGTCAGAAAGATATAAAAAGTAAAAAAAAAATTATTTTTTAATTTTAGTTTATATATATATATATATATAATAAATTTTAAAATGGGGTCGCACGAAATTCTAACCACAATAAAAGCAATAAGATAAACTTTTTTTTTTATTTCTAGAGTAAAATATCTGTGAATAATAAAAAATAATGTTCTTAACCCGTAATACAAATGTCATGTGTAAAAAAATTGCTCGTAAAATATTAAAACAAAATATAATAAAAATTAAAAATTCACAAATATTTTAGTTACTGTACATGAAAATAGTGATTTAAGAATGCGAAATTGTTGAATTTAAAATTCACCATTTTTTAATAATATTAATAATAATTTATATTTATACTTTATATTGTTTTTCTCTGTGACCGTTATTTAGTGACATATTTTATTATCTATTTTATCTATAGTATTATATAAAGAATGTGTACATTATTTTAAATTTACCCTTTAAGTAATATATATATATATATATATATATATATATATATATATATATATTTATATAACCGTTTTTTATTTAATTGTTTTCTAACTTTAACCATTTTTAAATTAAATAACTAAAAATTGTTTACAAAATAAATAAAAATTATTATAATCAAATTTTAAATTTATTTAAATTTATTTTTATAATTATAATTTTACTATTTTTTTGTTATTATAAAACATAAATACAAATGTGTATAAACTTATGTGTTTTAACTAATTTTTATTGATATACATTATTTTTTTTATCCTTTAAATTTTGTATTATTTTTTGTAATAATTTTTAAAAATTAATAATTTTTTTATTTTAATAATAATTAGAATAATTATTTTTATTTTTTTATTATCGTAAGATATATGCACGGACAGGTGTTTATATTAGTAATAAAAATGATAATTATTTGTGTTTATTTTCATTTTTCAATTACTAATAATTATTATATTCTTTTAATGTTTATATGTTTTTTAACTAATAACATACATTTATAAGAATAGTGTTTACTATTGTTTAATTTTTAATTTTTTGATATGGAATATCGGTTTTGTGTATATAGCTTTGTAGTTTAATTTGTTTATACTATAAATAGATATGGAAAATATGATTTTTTAAAAGTATTTAAATTCTTTAAATAAGGTGTTTTTATTGAATATTCTTTTAAGTAGAAAAGAAGGGTAAGCCGCCTTACTCTTTCCATGGGAGAGGCTGTTAGACAGAAGAGAAGAGTCCAAAGAAAGAACTCATTCAGTCACTTTTTTAATATATTTTCATTTCCATTAATATATTCTAATTCAATTAAATATTAAAATTGATTCATTATAAACTAAACTCAGAAAAACTCTAAGGAGGAGCAACACAATAACAGCGTAGAGAAGGCAAAAAACCCCAAAAACACACTGTCGAAAGGTCGTTACTTTCTGCTTCACTGCGAAGATGAACGGAGGCCCATCTGGTTTCAGTGCGTCAATTCTCTTCCCCAAGCCGAATAATCATCTGGGGTGTTCATTTCCACACCCCCTTTATGTTTTTGTGTTAAAGTTTTGCCCTTTTTGATTTGTGTTCATTTTGTTCAAATGCTCTGTTATGTGTTTGTGTGTTCACAGCAAATGCTCCTGTCACAAGGCTTTTCATCGTGGCTTCGGCTATTTTCACAATCTTCTTTGGGATCCAAGGCCGTTTCGGCACTCTGGGGTTGTCTTATCAGGTGCTCCTCTGTATTTTATTTTTAATTTCTCGTTTTTTTTTTCTTTAACTTTTATGTAACAAGGTGATTAGGTACAAGGTGTTGTTTTAACAATGTGTAACTGGTTTTTTGTGTGATGTTCGTGTGTTTTTGGACTTAAGGGTGAATTGGGTCGGTCATCTAGTTTTGAAATTTTAATTTTGATCCAAAATTAATTTGAAGGTCGTTTTTGGGGAATGATTTGGATTTGTTTAGAATTTCCTGGCATAACATGTTAACTTGTGATGATAAAGGTACATAGGATTGATCCACGGGGTAAAATCGCCATTTAAAATTGAGCTTCGGATTCATTTCATTATTTCTCTTTGAATTGTAGTTATGGAAATGGTACGAGTAAGCAAATCTGGTGGTATAGAATATATGCTACATGTTCGACATTTGCTTTCTCGAGTGTTTAAACACTTGAAGCACTGGAATTGTGGTATCTCTCACACGGAGCTGAACTTATTGTGCATTAACTATATTGTCTTAACCTGTTCTTTTCTCATTCTGGCAGGATATTTTTGGAAAACTTCGCCTTTGGAAGTTGATCATGTCCATATTTTCCTTCTCATCAACGCCAGAGTTGATGTTTGGACTGTATCTGCTATATTATTTCAGGGTCTTTGAAAGACAAATAGGCTCCAATAAATACTCAGTAAGTAATTGATCTTTTCTAAGTTATATTCAGGAGCTTATGTTCCATATCTATATATATTTTTTGGAACCAAGTTCTAGCTCATAAAATACAAGGTACATGATTTGTTAGATTGATTTGTAAGATTGTCCCCTGATAAAAAATAACCACTTATTGGTCATCAACATGTGCCTTGATGTGTCAATGCTACCATATCTATCCCTATCATTGGTTCTCCATCTGCATGACAACAACCTTACAAATGTGCATGTGCACATAGTTGAGGGAGTGGGATGTTTTGCTTTATACATTTTTTGTGGTTTGAAATATCTGTGTTCGCCCTTATGCAGGTCTTTATCGTGTTCTCAATATTAACTTCACTACTCCTTGAGGTCTTTGCTGTAGCACTTTTAAAAGGTATTATTCTTGATATTGGTCTTTATATCGCTTTCTTTCAATCTTTAACTTCGATTAATCTTCGTATTTGATTTTTTTCTTATGATACATTTTGCTTAATGTTCAGTTCTACATTTCATGTCTGTTCACTTGCTGAATTTTTCTTCTTGACTGTTTCTTGTCTTATCTTTTGACCCTTTTTTGACATTTGGTGACCATTTTCTAATATCAATCTATTAAGGAACATATGGCAGTTTATATAGTTGACTGTTTGTCAGGAACTTCCCATCATATGAGATGTTAATGACAATAATCATAAGCTACAAATTTTCAGATTCAAGAGATCAAGTTATTTTTGCAGAAAAAACTTATCTTAACAAATTTAGGTTATTATCACAAACACAACTTATTTTACTAACGACACTTTTTTCTCACTAAACAGCTGAAATTCCAGACGTGCTCATCATGTGATTATTTTCCTTCAAAATGTCTATTATCAACTAATCAACTATTAATAACTTTCTGTTCTAACAAACAGGTTTGAAGTTTACTGTAAAAATTGTTTGCTAATCATCCTATTGTTGCCCACTAATTTCCATTAAAAACTAGTTCCTAGTTCAAAAGTGCTCTTGGCATTACATGTAACAAACTAGGTTCTGAGATAGTTTTTCCTACTGATCATTTTAACTAAGTAGGGAATAAAAGAGAAACAATGCCCAGAGTAATAAATTTATGCTGATATTTGATGTAAAGGTTGTATTGCTAAACACAATGCACTAACCTAGGCGTATACTAGTGTTAAACTTCTAGTCATAATTAATAAGAAACAATTCGTGCAATATAATGAAAGGTGGAAACAAGTCCCAAGAGATCATCTAAAGTGGTTTACCTCCTCTAAGTGAGGAGCCATGTAAATTTAGAAAGTAAGAAATATCCACCTTAGTTCAAACTAAAGCATTTCATTAGCATAATCCATTTAAATCAATGATAGATAAGCCTTAGCTTTCTTACATTACACATCTTATGGTAGAGGAGCCAAATTCATCTTATTAGAAAATGGAATTTAACTCTAACTCAATCTCATAAAACCGGCTTTTAAGGTAATGATTGCACCTATTTATATATTATAATATGACCTTGTTTCTGGTTGATATGAGATCACCAATACACCTGCTAATGCTAAGAATTGGATTTCTCTAGTGTGGAACTAAATATTGTATGGGTAGTTTGATGGAAGATGACATGATAGAACCATTGAACCTCACTAGGATAGACTCTAATATCATATTAGAAAGTGGATTTTAAGCTTAACTCAGCATCACAAAATTAGTTTTTAAGGTGGGCTTTGCATCTAGTAATATATTACTATTTGATTTTATCTCTAGCCAACGTGGATTTTTTGACACATCTAAAATACACTAAATATTTTATAATACAACATTGATCATGAGGTATTTTCTAGGTATTCTAAAAGATCCTTGGCAGGGACAACACACCCACCCTGTTTGATTAATGGTCTGGAACTTCTTTTAAGCTTCAATTCTGTTTTGAATTGAGTTCCAACACATTGTGTTGTGGGTTCATTCTTTATTCATTCTTCAAGCTCAAAGAGCGTTCACATGATGGGGTGTTTTAGAAATGAAACAATTGTAAGTCATATTGTTGAAGATCCCTCATTGACTGTTGATATGGCAAAATCATAATGTATAAGTAAGTTGTAAACTTCACCTTACAAGCTTGTGGTTGAGTTTGGCATAAACTCATTTACTAAGGTGGTATCAAAGCCATTTAGAGCCTATGCTAGAGAAGTTCTTTTGGGGCTATTATGCCATTGTTGTCGGGCTCCTTTAGACCATCCACAAATATCATTCCCACGATCAAGATGTTCATTCCTCTATGTGAGGGGGTGTGTTGAAGATCCCACTTTAACTTGTGATATGTTAAAATTATAATAGATAAGGTGAAATATATGTTCATAATATATGGCAAAATCATAATACATAAATGGATGAAAACTTCACCTTACAAGCTAGTTTTTGTGAAGTTGAGTTAGGTATAAACCCATATACTAAGACTCATAACCAACATTCCCCTTTGTTTTTCATCCTAACAAATAACTGGCTCCAATATCAGAAGTATTGTGAGAAATCATCATTATTTGAGAAGTCATCCTTTGGAAGGCCTGAAAGGGTTTTTCTTTAGGTATATTTCATCTGCCCAAGCATGAAATTTTGATTCCTAAAACTCTACTTCAAATCTTCATATTGTGAGCTGGGTTTTGAATTGAAATCAACGCATGACCCATGATTATGATATCTTCCATCAAGAAGGTTGAAAACCGTGAAACATATTACTCGTTTATTGTAGACAGTTTGGTCTGCAGCAGCATACCTAAGTTGCAGTATAAACGAGTTATACTAAGCTGATCACATAAATCCCAAGCCTTGCTTGCAAAAAAAAAAAAAATGATGCATAGTATTGACTCTTCTGTTTAGAGGAGTTAAATTTAAAGCTTTAGTTACTTGTTTAATAATGCAAAGCTTGAGCTGAACTTATTTAACTCTATTAATTTAGTATTTGATTAACAATTGTGGTAAAAGATGAAACAGTGATTTAAATCAAATGGGCTAAAAAATCTCTAAACATGGGAGTTTGGAAATAATTGATTTAGATAAAATATATTTTGCTAAGTACACAGTTTTCTTATCTAAAATTTATACCTCCTCAGTTATTTTATACAAGAAACAACAAATGAGAGCAATTTTTTGGTTCTAATTATTTGAAAAATTATCTCACTTAGAAATGTTTGAATTGCTAATTGTCTTTCACACTGTTAGTTTATTGTGAAATCAAGTGATGAGATATTGGCTCATTGAGAGAAAACGGATGTATTCATTGGGTATTGACAATATAAGTCAATATAATGCATACTAGGTTGAAGAAATTATCCCTTAAATTATGAGTAGTGTCATTGAATATTAACACAGTTTATAATTCATTTAATTCTATGGACTCTTGTAGAATGAAAATAAAATTTATAACATTGTTAATTAAAATTAATTTATGATTGGAGGTGGTATCCTTTTATCATTATATGAACACATACAGTCACGAGTGACTCATGAGTTTCTGGTGTTGAACTTAAAGTTTGAGCTTGGCCGAACTATCTATTTGAGTCTGTAGTCAAGCTTGAGCTTGTTAGCTTTGTAAACATAAACATGCCTGATCAATATTCAACAAGCGGAACTCAAATAGTTCACAAATAGTTTTTCTCAGCTGTAATCCTCTTTTGGGAATGTTGAATGATATTGAATGTTCTGCCTTCTTTTTTATAGTGTCAAATGAAGCATACATATTATGTAAGAATTTGATACATTTATGTCCAACTCTTTGCAGATCCTACAGCAAATCTAGTCACTCCTGGACCATATGGCCTTATATTTGCTTCATTTGTACCCTTTTTCTTTGACATTCCGGTTTCAACACGGTTTCGTGTGTTTAGCTTCTTCTTCTCAGACAAGTCATTCATATATCTAGCTGGTATTCAGGTATTGATCAACTTAATTATGGGTGCTTATTTTATAACTTGCATTTCTAGAATCATTCAATGTCTAAAAATTAATTTAAACTATTGTAGCTTCTTTTGTCATCATGGAAAAGGTCCATCTTACCAGGAATGTGTGGCATCCTTGCTGGTTCCTTGTACCGTTTGAATGTCTTTTACATCCGCAAAGCAAAGGTAAGTTAAAGTCTGAAATTTGAGTTTTTTCTTTTCTAATTTTATTTTAGTTCAATTCAATTATGTGTTATGGCATTCAGATGCCCTGTAATATCATCACCTTTTATGTATATAAAATTTTATATATACTGTGTCAGGTTTCATTGATATTGATAAATTGTGTTAGTATATGTTAATATGATTAACTAATACAATCATATTAACATATACTAACAAATTGAAATCAATCTTAATCAAATTAATCACATTTACTAGGTTGAATATTTCGTCTGTCTCACTGATAAGGAAAGTTCCATCATTCACATAATGTTTTGTCATTTGATGATGTATCTTTAGATTAATAGAAGTCACAATTTTTGAGGAAAAGTTCATAACCTATGTGATCCGTCAAGGTTATTTTAAATTTTAAAAAGTTGGTGAGCAAGTTCAACATATCAATTATAATTAAATTATCAGATTGTGTCCCTGTATTTATACACAACATACTTTTGGCTGTTTATGTTTATAAAGTTTGAAATGCAATATCGACATTTTAAATACAATTGGTGCTTAATTTTATGTAAACACCTTCTATATTGAGTCACACGCACATATACAAGTATCGATATGCATTCATACATATAATTACATAAATGTATTTTAAAATTTTCAAAATTCAGCACAAAAAAGTCAACATATTCATTACTCATGATTCCATAGTCAAATTGATTTAAATCACTTTTCAGGTTATGCATGTTTTGAACATTGCTTCTTAGAGGTAAAACCAAATGAAAAATCTTTCTAGTATTTGACTATTACTGTTGACACACAATTTGTATCGCTACCTAGTGATAGCCAGATTTTCAAGTGTACTCTAGCCACTGTTATCAATAGCACACTTTTGCAAAAGTGCGTGGCGGAATGGCCACTGGCTGCCATCTTTTCAATAGTGGCGTGTTTTTCATTTGCATGTGATGTCATTTTCACAACCCAAAATATGGCATTTTGCATTTGCATGTGCTATTCACCACTATCCAAGATTGATTACTATGATTCTACCAAGTGAGTCTATTCATCTAGGTTTGTGTGAAGTCTATTTCATCGAGCATGAGGATAAACGATTAAATTCCTCATTTATCAGTGGCAGTAGTTGACTCTATTAAAATTCACTGACAGCTTTAGGATATGCATCACGCAACTTAACAAATCCATCTTCAATCTTCGTGGGTATTTTTCAGATTTTGCCTGCCCTTTTATCTTTAAACCAAATGCTAGATATTGATATTTTGTTCTGATTTGAGGTGGATGCTGATGATAAATTAAGACTTTGTTTCACTATCAGTATGACTCCACAATGTGTTTCCTTCATTCAGTGCATTGCGTAGGTATTAGATATCTATCTGTTCTCTTCATCGAAGTCTGCTATGTGAAGTATATTCATGTTTCTCTTGTTACTGTCCATTACATTGACATCTATTATTATGAAGTGCAACTGCCGTAAAAAACTATTTTTTGAGTTTAGACTATCTTGTTATTTCACTGTCTCCACTTTTACTCTTCCCCCATAATCTAAATGTGTAAATTTCAAACAGTATGCAGTATATTATTAAAACCATAAGTGCATATTGATAAATTGTTATTTGTCTTGTTTATGTAATCTTACACTACAGTTCCCAGAGTTTATCTCGTCATTCTTCTCACGAATTACATTGCCATCTATGGGAAGTACACATGCAACATCATCATCAACAAGGCATAGTGTTGGGAATTTACCTTCCCATCCAGCTCGCCAAATGGAGGCAAGTTTTGCTTTGTGCCTAATTCTTTTATCGTTACAATCTATTTACTGTGATTCATCAACATCTCAATATGCAAGGCTCATGAGTTGGTGAACTTTGCTTGATACTCAACTTAGCTTGGGGCATTTCCAACCCTAGAGCTAGTTAGTAGTGTGTAATAAACCCAGAATGCTGTGGCTAAACTTTTTCTGATAAAATCAAGTTTGTTTCAAGCTATGATTTGGCTTAAGAAGTGTGTGATAAAATTTGATGATGTGATTTATGGCCTTGCAATATTTAATGTGTCAACAACATTCCTAGAAGGAACATTTAGGATTCTATACTCTCTTGACAATGAGTATGATCTTTGTACTGCAGAGAAACTACCCTCCTCCAATGCAATCTGTAGAACCATCGGAGGACTCGATCACTACACTTGTCTCGATGGGCTTTGACAGAAATTCTGCGAGACAAGCTCTAGTGCAGGCCAGAAATGATGTGAATGTGGCCACCAACATTCTATTGGAGGCACAGTCCCACTAATTGCATTAATGTTGCAAGTAAATGAGAGCCACATTGTTCAGAGTTGATTGATGATAGATGAAATCCTAATCATGAAGGATTGGAAATTCGCTAATGATGTGAGGATGTTTGTGAACTTCAGGCATTCGTATATATTCATATATATTATCATCATCATCCTCAAGGACTCCTCCTTTCTCAGGATCATTTTTCCCACCTTAACTTGAATCTTGACATTTTGATAGACAAATGAGTTAGGATCTGTACAAATTACTTCAATATATTCAAAGTATGCACATTTATGAATTGTGAATCAGATATTTGTTTGTAGTTTCAGGTTCTATGTGCTGTTTGTTCAAAGCACATAAATGCATACCAGTTCCACTCTGTTGAGGTTTGCTATAATATTCTACAATGAAATTACTTGCCCCTCCACTCCCACACTAAATAAATCAGAAAAAGAAAATCGTAATATTGCAAGTTGTTGAGGATGATTTCGTATCCGAATGGTGAAAAAAATTTAAGCTTTTCTTGAGGAAAGTAATTGTGATTAGTTATCCTTTACTGGTTTTCTCTTCGGTATATAATTAAATCGAGAATTGCCAGCAACATTATTTTTCTCCTGGTTTAAAATTTATTGAAAATTATATATTTTGGGAAACATCACTTCATATTTAAGTTTTTCAATAAATTTTTATCATGGATTATATTTGAAAGAATGTGTTCTTGTAATGCATTATTAAGGCTTGTTGATTGTCAGTCATTGTATGTGTTACTTTTGTTATGTGAATAAAGGTTTACAAACAATTATGAGATTAGATTCTTGTTTCTTAGGGCAGCAACATGGTTGTTTTATTTGCAAATTACTGAAATTAGTTGTGATATTCATCCATCATAAAACAGAGCTCTCCTTTTTATCCTTAAATTATTAAGTGCTGATCATTTTAATTATTAACTTCATAATATTATTGTTTTAAAGGGAGGTACAATCTCCAGAACAAAAATATAAGTTTTCCCCCCTTTGTATAAGAAACCGCTGGTTGCTTCAATCAAAGCTGAAAAGAGCTGAAATTGGATTATACTTATTTCTTGGGGAATAATGAAAAACATTCAAATTACTCTATTTTTCAAAGATTTGACAGCTCAACATATCAATATTGAAATCTAAATTATGCTCATCTTATATTAACAAAAAAAAAAAAACATTCACATTAAAATAAAAAGTTGTTTGAATGCAAATGAAAATCCTGATACAAGAACATATTTCACGTTATTTCTAAATTCTGGAAAAGTCATTAGATGTAAAAATATTGACAATTTTTTAAGAATAAAATTCTTTAAAGGCTTAGACATTTAATAAATTTGAAATAAAACTAAAATAAACTTTATATAGATCTTTAATTGATTAACAAAATTTTGTTTTTAAATAGTTATAGATATAAAATTTTAATTATTTTTTAAATATCAATTCTTTTTAAAACTGACTTTTTGTTAAACATTACACTATTTAATTGAAAATTTGAAACAAATAATATCAAAATAATTGAGATATGCATTGAGGAGATGCTTTATTAAAATAAATCATGTCATATTTAATTAAGTAGAGGATATAATTTTATTAAATACGGTAAGTAAACATGAAAAAAGATAAGGCATAAGCTCAAAATGTTATGCCCAAGTGATGTTTGGAAAAAAAAGGCTATAGGTTAAGATCATGTTTATTAATATTGTATTCAAGCTTAGAAACTAGCCATTAAAAATACTTGTAAAACACTCTTTTAAACCGAAAATGTTCAATAAGGAACTCGACAAAATTTGTGAAGCATAATAACAGCGTTCAGAAGCACACTAGAATTTTAAGAAATAAAAGAAAGTCAAGGAACATATATACAAATCAGAAACACTTCCTACGAAATTTTACTTCTTATATATTAAGATGAGAGTGCAAAATTAAATCATGCTGGCTTTCAAGAATGAGCTTGAAATTTGACTCCAGCCTTGCATTAATTGCCCCAATAATATGAACTCCAATATCTGAGTGACCAAAAACTTCATAGCATATGCAAAGAAGCAGGTCCAAACACAACGACTCATTGTTGACTCAGTCATCACTAGTTGACAAGAAAAACTTCATCAGTGCTCAATAAAAAGCATTAAGATCGTATTTGAAATACAAGCAGCAACCCTAGATTCAATGTTCCGAAACAGTCACATATGGTAGCACTTGAACAAACGCAGTTTGGAAGTGGACATATGTTCGGATCATAAACGTGGGAAAGAAACTTATTACACAACTTAAGCAATTAATGCCACCAAAGGAAATCAATTGACTGTAACAACAGTTGGATTGTCAATCCAAGTGATATAATCAAGTGACATGTCAGGTAAAACACTCAAATAATACTTTCCTTTCATCTTTATTTCACTTAGCAACTTAATTCTTGTATGAGAGCAGGTATTCATTTTATTACTACCACTGGCTACTCAAACTAAAACAAAAATACACCTACTACATTGTGTGTAAAGAACCTAAGCAGAAAAATGGCTTAAAGTTGGGGATGAAATATACAATATTGATGGATCAAGGATTCATAGATGATACTGAGTTTTCTATGAATCCAACAACTGCTTATGAAAAATATGGTTTGAGAAAACAAACAGTCGTCTAATGCTTGCATTTTAAAAGAGTATAATTAAGATTTTTCCAAGGATTCAGCAACAGTTTACCGCTAACCTTTCAATGCAACAGCATTCGATGATAAACAGAATAATTCGATGATGAAGATCACTGAAGATGGAAACTCCCAGACCTATTAAAGTTAAACATGTATTGCATTTAACATCATAGACATTAGAAGCCAGAGGAAGCGGTCAACAATAAAACTAAAAGGACCAACTTAGATTTCCTCATTGCATATATTACCATCATGGCAACAAGAAAAATCTTGAAGTAACTTGAAATCATTAGTATGAGCAAAAGGTCAATGCCCCTGCATACATGGATAATTTAAGCTGAAGTGATCATGATGGTCCAGAAACACCAAACTGACATGATAGAATTATAGAAATTTAACAGAAAAAAAAAAAAAAAACTAATGCTTCCATAACAATACAACGAGAAGAAAAAGTGTCCCAAAATCTATCATGCATTATCTTTTCTCATCCCATTCATTACAAGGTTTAAAAGTTGCAACTTGATTGCTTATCATTAGGTCTATCAACTTATGGCGGCCATCTAGGGCATTAGTATAGAATGCTAGTCCATTACAAGTCAGTCACAGCAATAAAGCCACAGCTGTCCTAAGGCTAATTCAGCTGTAACCTACATAGCACAAATTCTGACATGAACACTGGACACAGACACCTCTCAACACATGTAGTCTCCAAAATGTAGGATACCCGGACATAGATTTATATATTAAATCATTATGAATTATTTAACTTAATAACCAACATTTTCATATTCAAAATCATCTATAAATTAGGTTAGTCAAATATAATAATCTACAAATATTGTCACTTAATACAAAAATAAATTTAATCCATCTATCTAATATCCAAAAAGTTAAAAGTAGTGATCATATAATATTTGTTTTTTATTTCTATAATCATAGTAAAAACTTATGCAATAAGTTTATAAGTTTATGACTTTTAGAAAGTCATTGTATTTGTTCTTATTAACATTGTATTTCAACCATGTCTAAATTTTGTAAGCATAAGCAACAAAAATATATCTTCCAAACTGGACACTTCACATGTGTCGTAGGAGTGTCATACGCGTGTTGGTGTCTAGTACTTGTCGGACACGGACACACCATTTGTGAGGCATGTCTGAGCTTCCTACCATTTTCAGTCACTACATAAGCTAAATTTGTACTCTTGCAAGTTAAAGCAATGAGTTTCTTCTTTTTACCAAATTACTTAACTTTTCTAAATCTCTCTCTCAAACTTTAACAATATATCATGTAAAAATATTTCTAAACTCATACTCATTTTTGTAACAATAGAAATAAGGAACTCATTTTATATAATCTAAGAATGTTGAAATAAGGAATTGATGGCATATAATAAAAAAAATTCTAGATTATATATGTATTATTAGGAACATTTTTATTTATTCCCATATCATATCTTTGTTATTAAAGAATGTAAAATCTCCCCAATTTATTATATTAATTCCTTTTTTTCTCAATATAAATAAAGCACCTGTGTTGTATCAGAAACACACTATTTCATCTCAATGTTTTTTTCTTCTCTAGACTTCTGAATACAATATTGGAATCTATCATAACGAGTTTTGTTGAGTATAGTGTATTACTAGCTATTAGATAACTATTGGATCACTCACAAATATCTAGTTTCACACTTAAGATATTCATTCTTCAATGTGACGTTTGTTGAAAATCTCAGATCATCTAGAGATATGACTAAATTATAATACATAGGTGGATGCAAACTTAGGGCCGACTCGCATGGTATGTGTTGAAAGTGTCCCATATCGACTAGAGATAAGGCCACTTCACAATATATAAGTGGGGTGTAATTCTCATCTCACAAGCCGGTTTTGTGGGGTTCAGTTAGACTTAAATTCCACTTCTAACATGGTATCAGAGCCAAATTAGAACCTATCCTAGCGAACTTTCTTGGATATTTTGTTCCACTAACGGACCACCCACCCCACTTCTAACATAATGTGATTCAAGTCAGGTCAGGCTTCAAAAACAAGCCAAAATAAGTATAGCCAATTTGGCCCAATGCCCATATGGGCCAAGGCCGGGATGGCCCACAGGCTAATACACTGTCCAATTTATTCTTCTATTTTAAGTTCTTAATTCTTATGAACCCATATGAAAGAAATAAATCCTTAGGGAGCTATAATGGGCGAGTTAATAACTTGAAACTAGAATTGGTTGTGTTATATTTGGGGAGTTAAAATCTTGAAGAAACATCTTAACTATATGAATCTTTACATGTTTTAATTACACATGTTATGGACGTTGGAGATATTAACAAAATTGTTTTAAGCAATATTTAGACTAAGAGGCATGTTGCATCTATTAAACTTCAGATTTTTGGCCAACGATATATCATGATTTTAGTTATGGACAAATAGTAATCTTTTTAATTGTCAATTAGGCCAAAAATGAGATGTTAGTGTGTCGGCCTAATATAGGCCAAGGTAGGAAAAACATTATGGCCCATTTTAAATATAAGTCAGGCTGGGTGGTCAATTTTTTTTAACTCGGGTGTAAGCCTAGGTCAGGTTGGGACAGATAGCCTATTTTGGTAATGCAAACCTCAACTTACAAGTCAATATTGTAATGTTCAGTGAAGCTTAAAGTCCACCTTCTAATAGTCAAAATAGGCAAGACCCTAGAAGCAATTATCCTTATCATATATAAAAACACACAAAATGTCTTTAATTTATAATTGTGATAGACTCGGGGACAGTTTTGTTACTAAATCTTTCTTTCAATTGCTAAAATAACAAACATATTTTTACTTTTTCCTGTATTACTAATTGTCCTTTCTTCATCACAAGGTATGGCAAATAAATAAAAAATATATACCTGGAGATGGTGATTGATACATGAAAAAATATCTTAATCATAAAGAAGAAAGTTAAAAGAAACATAAAGTTCCCAAATAAAACATCCACCAGCACCTGACAATTGAAAGCCACAAAACATTCATCATAATTGATATAAAAATCCAGACTAAGTAATTTGAGAAAAAGGGTGATTTTAATATAGATGTCTGAACCTTCGAGCATATTGATAATAATGAAGAGAAGCTCATTGATGAACCCGTTTTTCCCTTGCCACTTTCCAAGATCAAACATCTGTCTTCAACAAACAATGAAGTCCTCCTATGTGATACACGGTTTCGTAAAAGAAAACCAAAAGCTAGAATATATGATTTTATACTGCCTAAGCATTAAAAAGAATGATGTCTGCAAAAGAATGCATACGAGCTTCAAAGAGAAGAAAAACGACAGCCAATTTCCAGAGTAGTCCCTGCAAAGTCATGGAAAGTATCAGCTTGTTAGTGTTGTAAGGTAAAAATTAACAGAGTATGGAGTACAAGTAAAAGAATAATGATGAATTGGATCTCAATATTCTGAGCATTACACATGCCACACGTTAAAATGAATTTTATCAGTGTTTATTCTGTGAACGTTCATTCAGAAAATGCACTCTTACATAGAACCATGCATATTATTCAAGTTCTACCTGATTATAAAACCAAAAGAAATATCTTGTCTGCATTAATCAGGCAAAAATGCAAGTAGCAACTGAAGCATATTAATTTATTTATTTGACTATCCAAAATCTAATGATGAGATATTCTTAATATAAAGATTAGGCTTCTCCAAAAGTAACAATGTAAATACTGTTGGAGATTCCAAATATAGTTCAAAACTAAAATGCTTCACGTTTGTTATTATCAGACAATAAAATTACGACTGCATAATAAAGCAATACTAATGTCAGCAGCAATGCTAACCGGAATAATTTGATTGCCAATATGTAAAAAAATAATAATCACAATTGCACTATTCAGAACAGCAAAAATAAATTTAGTGCTCATTAATAAACATAAAAAAACAAGACTCATGCAATAACAGCAGGAGGGATAATGGAGGAGCTCAACCATACCTGAAACTTCATTGTTTTTTGATTGATGACATTGTGGAGGAGATGTCTATAGGCCTTGGGCTTGTGAAGTATCAAATCTATTACCAAAATCTACAAAGGGGAAGGGGAAACAGAGTCATCTCAAGAAAAAAACTACGGGTCCGCTTGGCAAGAGGGAAAGAAATAGGGCAGATGCAAATAGAAGTGGATGAAAATAAGTGAGAATAAAGTGGATTTTATGGGTGTTTTGTTTGAGAGAAAAAGAAAAGAAAAAAAAAAAAAAAAAAAAAAGTTTGTAAATCATTTTCAGAGAAAGACAATCCATTGCCACCTTCATAAACAACGAGAAAGAAAATAGATTATAGGCAGCTGAAAATGAACCGATTTTATAGTGTGACAATCTATTGTAGACATATGAAAATCGTTCCACGACAATCAATTGAGTTTGCTTTGAAACTGTTACTGTTGAATTTTCAAATAGTTGAGCAAAGAAATAAAAAGGTATTATTCTCCTTATTTCTACGCTGCCAAATGATTGCAGATTTAAAATCTCCACTCTTTTTCTCTGTCCTCCCTTCTCTCGTCCCACCATTTCCACCATACCAGACAGACTGTTAAGACGTTTTAACTCATAAATCAGTGGCAAAGGGAGTACTAGGCACCATGATTTCACATTCAATATATTCGTCTGCCACAGCCCTGCAATTCTTCTACGACACAAAAAGGGTCCGAAAATCAGTTCACGAATTGGGTAATTCAAGACACAATAGAATGAATAATCATGAATTTCATCTTATTCAGTAAAAAGAAAAAGACCTACGCATTTCATCAAGCGAATGTTGCCTGGAGAATACTGCACGTAAAGCGTTTTGACAGGGCACCCGCACTGAATGCATTTGTAATCCATTGGTGATGAATTTATAGTTTAGATTTTATCAAAACAGCACCTTCATGACAGTCAGCATCCGGAAACACACCGAAGTTCTACAAACAGAGACAAAGGAACCTCAGGTGCCAAACCCGATAAGAACATAAAGAAAGAAAATATATTAAAATTTAAAAGTTAGGGTGACGCATTTTCTTTCAAGGAAGGTTAATCAAGTTGCAAATGAACTCAGAACAGCAAAAGAAAAAAAATGCATGCGCAAGGTCAAAAACACCAACAAAATTGAAAAGCCAATATGATAATAAAAACATGAGGAATAGAAAAAAAAAAAAACAAAGAGAAATTGCAAGCAGATTTTATCATCTAGCATTGAAGGTGGAAGTCCTCTGCACTATCTACGGCAATGCAACCATTAAAAAGAAAATGGAGCAGAGTGCAAGATTTATCCTTCAATCAAAGAGACAACGAAGCTTACAAAATTACCTCAAATAAGCATAAATCAATTCAAACTGTGTCACAGATGGCGAAGTGGTGCAGTTCTGAACCCGCAAATTTGTTGGGTGCTAGCAATTCTAAAGTCTCTCTCCTCTGATTTTCAAAAATGGACTGGGCCTGTTTTGGGCTTTTAATAATTTTAATAGTTTCCTCATTGGTGTTTGTTAACTTTACTCCCCAAACTTGTAATTTCTTTTATCATGATAGAAACTTATTTATTTTGTAAACAATACACAACAAAGATGTAATTTTGTCAGGTAATAACTGGTGTGAGCGGTTGTGACATCGCATTACTTAAAAATACTTTTTTTTTTCTCTTATTGGAAAGTCACATAGCCTAATAATGCAATGAAAATACATTTTTGTTGTGCTTTGAAATGTCCAATGAGAGACAATAAATAGATACAAACACTTGTCATTTGAACAGATTCTACACACATTTTTATAATTTTTCTAAATTTAGGTTAATTAAACAGTTTTAATTATAAAATAATTAATTAAAAACTTAAAACTACAACTTTTACTAAACATAAAATATATTTTTTATTTTTTATTTAGTTTATTGTTATTTGTGTATTTTTTATTTAAATAAAATTAATAAATTGATATATAATTTAATTAACATGTATGTAAAAATAAAAATTGTCAAAAATGATGTAATAGATTATTTACAATTGATAAAACTCGGTAGATGGTCATGGATATTAAAATGGTTGATGGACTACACGAATCATCTTAAAATAGTTACTATTTATTTTCATTTAAAAATATCACATGCTTCTATGTAGGATGTCAACGGGGCGGATAGGGATAGTAGCTCCTCGTACCCTATCCACTGGTTAAATATTCATCTTGTACCCGTACTATATTCGTCGGGTATCCGTTATGCGGGTACTTACCAATTTTATTTTATATTCGCGGGTGTCCAAGGATACCCGCGAATATTTACAAAATTATTTACAAAACAAATATTTAATCATAAATTCAAATAAAATAAAATAAAATACATCACTGTCATAAATATAAATATATATATATATATAAGGGTATTTTGGTGAATTAAAGTTTAACAGATACGGGTATCCACGAGTACGGATATTATGATACTCGTACCTGTCCCGTTAACATGCGGGTATAAAAAATATTCGTACCCACGGATAGCAGGTATCCATTTTTAATATCCATTTCCTATCCGTTGCGAGTTTTATCCGCAAATACCTACGAGTACGAATTTTTTTGACATCCCTACTTCTATGTTTTGTTATTTGACTGATAACAATGAAAATATATCACTTCTAACTGGTCAAGGGGATTTAGGTCATTTTATTGAGCATGGTGCATGGGTTATTTTAAACTATATAATATATATATATATATATATATATATATATATATATATATATTCATACAAAAATTGTAACAACTCATTTTTTACATAAGTGGAAAACAAGCCTTGGTAGTAATATTTTTTGTTAAAGTCTAGGCATAAAACCACTTAAAGCTACTTTATCTTAATCAGTTTTAATTTACAATCAGTTCATAAAATATAAAATCAAGCATACGAATATTTACTTACAATAATATTAACTAGTGTTTTAGTATCATGTTAAGTGATGCCACGCAAATTTAAACACCCACAAGAACTAGATGTATACAAAAAATGTTAAGCCAAGGAGAAATCCTAATTTTTTTTAATATATTTTAAACCGTATCCTAAATCAAAATTTGACAAGATATCTTTGTACATCCAGCGCATCTTGCGGAGACATGATAAGATCTGATGTAATGTTTAACAATTAATTGTGATCTAAGCAGCAATCAAGTTCTTATCCAATTGCCTGGTGGATAATGATCAAAAGAGAAGGGGCCTGGAAATGATAGACTAGAAATAATATATCAGCATTCGGGTTTTCGCGTATGTATTTCAACTTGTAGCCAATTTCTTCACACCACAAGAAAAAATTTGCATATTTGAGAATAATGAAAAGAAAAGTACAATGGTAAAATCATTCGAAGATTGCTTATGGTAAAATCATTGGAGGAACAAATCCTAATATTGAAAAACCCAAATCATGCCTCTCCATCTGCTAAAACCCGTAATTTTTTAATATCTAATCGTAGCTCCAAACGCCATTCTGGAAGAAGCGCAAGAGTGTAACACTATAATCCTCCCCCTTTCATAACAGCATTGGTTTTACCTGGAAAACTTGAACAAGACTTCAATCTTCTTTCCATTACTTCATTGGCAGTGGACCGACTTGGAAAGCTTGAGGCAGAACACAAGTCCAAGAACAACGACAAAAATATAGGGTGCATCCCTTATTGAGGAATGAGGATATGCATAAAGTGGCGAAAGAAGGGTTACATGGGGCTTATGTCTATCCGACTTTTGTGGAGTTGAAATGCTGGGGTTATCCAGCTTCCGCAGCTGCACTGTAAGCCTGCCCAAGTGAAGTATCCCAAACGAGCATCACAATGAACACAGGACAGCTTTCCCTCCAGTGCACCTTCCTCAACTGAGTAACAAGAAATATCAGTAAAAAATTGTCAATTTTCTGCATATTTATGTGTATAATTTTCCAAGAGGCGCAAGAAAAAAGTGTTAACACACTTCAAAATATCAAAGACCATTCTTTATCTATTATACAAAAGTATGGGAACATTCTTCACAAAAAGTGTGGCATAGATTCCCATCTCGTTTGAAAAATAGACATTGTAGTATTGTAGTTGAATGTTTTCTTACCAGCTTTCATCCACCGTAGAGGCTCAATAAATATGGATGAACATTCCGATTCTTTAGATTTGTTGAAAGGGTTGCCACCTCTTCGCTTGTTCCACCCAAAGGCTGTCTCACCCTCACCAGGAACATGATCTATGACATGTTCATGCAATGCAACAAGTCGTCGGCACTTCCTACAGCGATATGTAGGTCTTCGATTATTTTCTACTTTAGTAGTTTCTTCAGCCCCTGAAGAAATTTCGACAGGCATGCCAGGATCTGCACCAAGTTTAGAACTGTCTATCCTCAACCCTGATAAATGATTCTCACCTGAAAAAAACATCCATTTCTTTCCTCAGATTGCATAATTTTTTCCATATTCAAACTAAAACTAGTAAAAAGGATTAATATGAGCACAAAATAAGCGTAATCAAAACACTAAAACAGAAACTACAAGGAATAACTCAACTTGAAAATTAATACAACTAGATAGGATGATGACACATAAGAATGAAGAAATAATGAGAATAAACACTTAACTTTTGTCAAACGTGTTTCTGTACAGAATTTGGGAGATGAAGGAACTCTAAAATCTAGCCCATGATTTTCCTACTTCCTAAAAATGTACTGGGCATGGTGACATGTGAAAATAAAGTAAACAATGCAAGTTGAATCACTCCAGCGATGACATGTGACAAACAAGAGGGTACCATACACACCAAAATGATGCATGATGTAGCTTAGACCCACCCACTATATTCTTTTACTAAGTAGGGTCAAACCAAACATCTCCATTCTCTTCAATACCGCCATGACACTTGTATGAATAATAATAAGTACCAAAATAAGTCGGGGAGAAGAAGTCATACCTAGTGCTTTTAGACGAAAGCGCTTGTATATAGGGCTGGAGTGATCAACCTTGAAACCCATCCCCTCAAACAGTTTCAACTAAGATTTGTGAGAGAGAGGAAAAAACGTCATAATTTTGATTGGTGTTTCGTTAAAAAATAATATCTTCACGACCATACAAAGAGACCTTTAACAGCACACACCTGCTCTAGAAAACCATCATTGGGACAAACATTTTCACAGCTCTGCCTCAACGATTCAAGGGCATCTGAAGTACATAAAAATACATTTAAAAACAGAAGAACATATAAGTCCGAGACACAGACCATTCAACTTCTAAAAATAAGCAATAACTACTCAGCCTATTTTCAAAAAAAATACTTACATCAACTTTTAACAACAATACTGAATTGATGATAATGATGTTAATGCACTATGCACTATAGAAACTAACAATAATATTTAGGTTTAATTATGTATTTGATCTAATACCTACATAAATCTTTATGCCTCATCTCTATGTCTAGAAACTACTTATTTTAGTAATACACTTTTAAACTCGTCTTAATCCCAACAATTTTGGATGACAAAGACTAAAAACGGATTAAATATCATTTGTGTAGTGACTAATACCACCAGTGTTTAGGTGTAGAGACTAAACCATCAAAATGTGAGGGTAAAGCATCAAATTAATAATTAAATATGGTATTTAAAAATAGCTATACATAATTTCTTGAACAAAAAATTTTCAACTCAATTTAATAAACTTGGCAGAATAAACTTATTTTCAAGCTTATTTCACTCAGCTTTTAGGTAAAGCTTATAAACAAACAAACTTTGTATTGAATTATTAGTGTTTATTCAATCGCGCGTCAAATACACGGTATCATAACTTTTTAAGTATTGGTTTCAGTTTCACACCTTCTACAGATAGACGTTCGATTCTCATCAAATAAGCCGTAATAACCGCCGCACTACAAGAACCACCGCAAAATCCATCAAACTCAGAAAAATGATAATAGTAATAAAGAAATCGACAAAATTAAAATCAATCGGCACCTTCTGGAAACTCCGGCGAAACAGTGGACGAGAACGGAACCTTCCTTCCGACCGCGATCAATGAAATCGATGCAAACTTCCAGGTAATCCAACAAGTTCTCGTTCTCGGTATCTCGGAGAGGCACGGCCATCCTCACGAGCTTCAGGTCGCGACCGGCGTACTCGAGCGAGTAAAGAAGCTTATCCGACGCGAGCGCCGATTTGGCGGCGCCAGCCCCGGCGTCCGCCACGTGGACTTTGGTGATTTCCTTGGCAGGGATGGAGATGCTGGGACGCCATTCAGAGAAGAAGGAGATGGAGGCGGAACTGAGTACGGAGAGAATGTGCGTGACGCTGTGAACGGTGTCGTTTTGAAGAATCCTCGCCGCGTCGCCGATGTTGCCGATCGAGAGGTTCTCTCGTACCGTGTAAGGCATCACAGTGAATCGAAATCGAAATCCAAATTCAAATTCAAATTTAAATTCGATTGCGTTAGGAAACTGGACTTTGTGTATGAGAAACTCAAGAGAAGTGCGAAATTAGGGAATCGAAGGAAGACGAGTAAAAGGTTGGGACGATTGGAATAAATAAATAGTGACGGCCAAGTGGGCCCCGCATGTCTTTATTCACAAGGGCTATTATGGTCAATTACTGCTTATCCATCAGTTTGTTCATATTTTTGCGGGAAGATGGCAAGTGATCTAAATTTAGTTGAATTTAATTTAATAAAATTTTGAATTAATTTTTTAAGCTTTCAAAATTATAATTTAGCATCATTTTATTTTGATGGAAAGGAAATACAGACAAAAATATAAACTAAGTCAATGCGTCTAAATTAAGAAAGTCATGGTCCCTAACTTGGAAGAGTATACGAAAATATTAAATTTTACGATAAATAAATAAAGGAGATGAACTCCATATATATATATATATATATATATATATATATATATATATATATATATATATATATATATATATATATATAAACAAACGGAGACTTACGTTTTAGAATACAAAATAGATTTGATATAGTAAATTTAATTTGAAGGGAGTGGAATACATATAAATTTAAATTTAGGAAGGAAATTCAAAACATTTTTTATGTCAGGTCTTATCGAAAAAGTTTCATTAGAGAGATACAACACCAAATCGACCACACTGTACTCATTTGAATAAGTTTTAACAATCAGCTCTGATACCACTTGTTAGCTTTTATAAAGACATTGATGACACCACTCTCAACCCAAAACCTTAAGACAATGAGTTTATGAATTTTTGTTTTATATGTGATTCTAGTTTCTCATTTATAGTCAACATGGATTTAGACTTACATTGATCCCTAAAATTTAATATCACTTATACTTAAAATTAGAGAAAACGTTATATTATATATATTTTAATTAAAACATTGATATAACACCAATTTAAGTTAAGAAATTTTACTGTTAATATATAACGGTTTGAAAATTTAAATACGAAAACACCGAATCATATTTGAATAATTAAAATTATAATTCAAATTTATGGTTTGTGAGAAGTAAATTTTAGAATATGATTTTATCAAAGTTTATCGTCAGTTAAAAGACTAAGATGGGGTGGAGCTACTGACATTGTTATTATTTAACTCTAGCATTGGATTTAAATTTTAATTATGTATTAATGCTAAATATGTAAACACAACATATATTATTTTCTATTATAATTAATATAGTTAATTAACATTCTTAATTATATTATTGATATTTGATTCCTATCTATGTGAATAAAAAACTTAGCAAGAAAATATAATTTTATTTTATTATTTTATGCAATGAAAATAACTACTATAAAGATAAGAATAGTAATATGAATTGGTCTATTCTCGTCTAGTTCCGTATAAAAAATATTAGTTTTTCTAACGTTAGGCCAGTTGCAGGAAAGGAAATAAAAATGAATAAGTTGCTTAAAAGAAACACTACAATATTTTGTATTGATATTGCTGAATTTTAAGAATTTAAGTTAATATAAACTGGACCAGTTTTTTATTGACCTGTGAAACAGAAATCATCGAACTAAAATATTAAATCCACCTCACGATTTTTTTTTTCGAATTGACCCATCCTAGTATTATTCCTAAATATACACATTTTATACATATATATATATATATATATATATATACTTTATTCAAATTATTTTTTTTTTT
>Ga0209589_1000356_pt1 | contig 60835 bp, 33 predicted proteins | sample CowpeawhiteBW_FD_187525 | JGI IMG/M metagenome (GOLD analysis project Ga0209589, IMG submission 187525) | Root nodule microbial communities of legume samples collected from California USA - Cow pea white BW (SPAdes) (version 2) | ecosystem: Host-associated > Plants > Roots > Nodule | place: USA... | reverse complement strand
TATTATTTTGTCTGCCATTAACTTCTTCGGCTTTCTCTTTACCTTTCTCATTCCTGAATCTAAAGGCAAATCGTTGGAGGAGATGTCTGGTGAAGCTGAACAAAACGATACTCCCGCAACAGCATCACCGATGGAAGCCGGTCTTGAAGTCAGAACATCTGTCTAACTTCATCTTTAGTTTCTGCTTCTTTTAGCTTACAAACTCCTTCCAATTCTCTCTTTTATGTTCCTTTCTTTTGCTTTCTTTTGTAATACACACATTCAGTTTAAAGATGTTTACTTATGCTCTCAACCCTTTTGTTTTGTGCTTTCCTTTTTCATTTAACTCTATATATCAAAATTACTTCTCACGTATGTAAGACGCTATCCGGTGTGGTTGAGTTTCTAGTGTTCCATGACTTTTTCCCCACCTCCATTTTTCCATCATACTTTTTCAAACACCTTATTTTAAATCCTCATGCAAATCAGAGCTCCAAAATGTTTGCTTATTGCCCCCCCAACACCAAGACAAAGATATCTGAAATAAAATATAATCCTCACCTGTCATAGTTTAGCAGGAGGTTACACTTTATTTAGTATATATGTAATCAAATTCCTGCAGTTATCTCTCCATACTTTTTCTCTTGGTTCTTTCTCTTTAAGCTGTGAATTATTATTAAAGAAAGAAAATATCTTTTCACGGTTCATGTATGAGTGGAAATAATTCTTTAAATAACCATCTTATACCTGTTTTTTTTTTTTTTTAATTTCATATTGAATAATTAACTTTATATTTTAATTAAATATTAATTTAATATATTATAATTAAAAGTGGATTCATGTGTGTATCAGGAAAAAGAAGAGTAGGTGTGCATTCCTTTGTTGCCACAAGTCGATGCTCTCTCCACTTTATGTTAAGTGATTTGAGAACATGGTTTACTTGAACATCAAAATGGACATCAAACTTAACCTTCAAAACATGAAATTATTAAAATTAACAACATCATGATATAATTAAATTATAAATTCAACTTTTACATTCCTTACTTAAATAGTATTTTTAAATATATCTTCTTTAAAATTTTTAGGAATCCTCCTCTAACTAGAATAGCTAATAGGAAAAAAAATATACATATTGGTTTCAAACTATGCATTTCCAGCAATAGGGTCAAGTTGATAAAGTGCAGATTCTGAAACACGTTTCTTGTACTTGGCTATGAAAGCTTCAACTTTCATGTCAATATTTGGTTTAGCAACACTACCTTTATCATAATCACTAGGTCACACCCTAATGAACTTTAGAGAAGTCTTATTGTCTTGGTTTTCAATTCAAAGGTAACACAACTCATTTATACCAGAGGGAGGCATAATAATGTTGAATGTGGAGGGAGTGTGGACACATTGATACCAGAGGGAGGCTTCCAATCTTCTACCTACAAAAAGGTAACACAACTCATTTATACCAGAGGGAGGCACAATAGGTGATGGACACATTGATAGTTTTTGTAGTAGAAGATTGGAAGGTATAATAATGTTGAATGTGGAGTGAGTGTGGAAAAATGGTTTAAGTGGGGACTTGAAAGTTGAACGAATAACATGAATGGGAGCATGCGCACTGAATTGTCTGCCCCAAAGTGTTCTCTACACAAAGTAAGCATGCCAGAGAAATTCATAAACCTTTCTCTCATGTTCTTCTTTAAAGGACCAAGGTGGTTGGTCTTTACAACATTCAATACTTGGATCCTTTATAAAGTATATATATATATATATATATATATATATATATATATATATATCCCCGTGAACACAATTTTAGTGATTATGAGATTTTATACTTTGATAAAAAGTGTTTGTTGATAATACAAAAGGAAAAGTTACGGCAATCCCAAGAGAAATTTTTAAAGCAAACCAACCCAAAGCCACTCCTATGGTATGCTAAGCAAACAAAACCTTCTTCTATTCTATTGTCATGTCTGCAAATCATCACAACTCCATTTTCACTCTTTAAAATGTGAAAAACAATTTTCATTTCTCCACTGCAGCAATAACACAAACATCTAATCTACTTCAACCCTTTCACTATGCATACACAACACAATCACCACCCCCTCCTACATTGTTCGTCACTGTGGATTCCAATTCACACAATTTGTATAACAGTCAGAGTAGAAATAAAATATTTGTCCATAAAAGTGATTGTATTTATTGTTCTAAGAGAGAAGAATTGTACCAATCTACGTCCGAGAGAAGCATAAAAACCCAACGGTTGATTGTACCAGTCCACATTTTGCCACTGTAGAGCAAGTACTGTTACAATCAGAATTGCTTCATGCACCAATTACTCCATTTCACTTGAAATTTAAACATAAATGTTATAGCAACTATGAACACACAAAGCAAGTGTGAAGTATCCACAATCAACCAAACCCGCAACACAGATGCAAACCCACTGAACGAGCAACGAAGATGCACTGTAAATTTCAGAAAATGCAGTACCTATAATTGGATCTCTTAACCGAAACAAACATGAAGGATTTCAAAGTCAGAATTTAACAAAAAAACGAAAAAATTTGAAAACCTAAAGAAAAGAAAGGGAAACCATTACCATTTGGAAGCAAGGTGAAAATTCGAATGAAATCGTGAGCTACAACTGCAGATACAAATGGTTTTACTGAGATTGAGAGTGAGATTGAGGAAAATCGTAGCCAGGTGAAGTTTGAGGAAAGTGAATTTCGAATGTACGAACAAAGTGAATTAGGTGAGTTGTTCGAACATTGGTATACTATGTCTGTTTCTTCAAACATACAAACAAAGTGATAAAAAGGTTTTTAAATATATATATATATATATATATATATATATATATATATATATATATATATATATATATATATATATAAATGGACTAGAAAAAAAATGTGGAGGGAAATAAAATTCTTTTTGGGGTTCATTATAAAACCTATAGTACTTATCAGATATTTAAAAAATCGCATAAATTACCGGAGGTTTTATAACTTTCATTAATAAATATCCATTAAAATTAATCTTTTTTGAGTGTAAAAAATTGAAATGGAAAAATGGTTTACGAATATATTTTTTATAACTACTATGTAGACTTCTACTAAAAATGCTATTAACAAAGAATTAAAAAAAAAATACTTAGAAGGTATTTCAATGCAAGTTTTCATAAAATAAGATGGTGCCTGAGATTATGAATCATCATATAGACTTCATCATCCGGCTAATTGAAGAGAATATGCCTGTAACTTTGTCTAGCAAACCTTACCTTTGCTCCGACTTCTATTCTTTCACCAAATAGAATCTGCAACGTGAAGGAAAAGTTAACCGAGAGATCAATATGTTATATTGATTATCATTAGGAGTTAGTCACCAAACAAATATGCTTTTTTTCCTTTCTCCAATGATATTTTCATTCAATTAAATTTCTCTTTCCTAAGAAAATGGTTGGATCAGGCAAGGTATTTAGAATTGTATGTTTAAAAATCAAGTGATCCACGTAATCCACCTAAACTATAAAGTTATTTTTTTTAAATGAAGATAAAATGTCAATAAGATCGTTCTTTATAGAACAATAACCTTATGAGATTGGAAATGGAAGACGACCTACTCTGGATAACACCTGGAGATTGCACTAAATGGCATTGGTCTCATTAAATAGACAGCAGTAAAAGTGTTGTACAACAAAATTATCAAAATTTATTAGTCTAGTGTGATCAAAATAAACCAATTTTACGAAAATCATTAGCACTCAAGGAACCTGATACATATAATAGCAGAAAAAACCAAGTCGATGTAAATACCATTTACGGTCATTTGAAGCCATGATTCTCTAACATTTATTGCAAAAAAACCATTTACACCAAGCTCATAAATGTTACATCAACTATCTAACAATAAAATTAATGAAGCTCATCAACCTAGTTTACAACTTCAAAAACAAATACTAAACAATATTTTCAAGCTCATCAAGTAAACATTATTTTCCATAGCAGCATTTTCAAGTTGGCTCGACTTAAACATTTAGTTACGTCATATGAAAAATAATGAAAAAAATATATAAACATCCCCAAAATAATGTGAAAGAAATATATTTTTAATTTGGAATTGTGTGACTTAAACCTGTAGAGCAGAACTTGGAACAAATGACAAAAGAAAAAGAAAAAAACCTACTATATACTGTGGGTCTCATCTTTCCTAAAGATACAAATAAGCCTACGATCTTGCCAAGATTGCCTTAGTGCACCCTCCAAGTCTGAAGGCAAGCAACTGAAATAGAAAGAAAAATGGTGAACTATAATTTTGCACCAAAGGCAATAACACTAAGTGATAATTGGAATTATCATGTTTTTATTTTCTTTTATTTTTATGTTTATTATTATTTTATTTTTGAATTTTATTTGATATTTTAGGTTTTATTCAATAAAATTGAAAAAAATGTGTGGATTATATTTTGCAAATAAGTGAAAATCTCAAAGATTTGGAAATATTATCAACAAAATGAGTGAAATATTGAATAGTCAAAGATTATCAATAATAGCAGATATCCACAAAGTTGATTACTCAAATTACAAGTCAGAATAATTTAAGAATAAAAGATATGGAATCTCCAAAAATTAAAAGTTATGACTCATTATAATTCATTCAAAATCAAGAGTTACACGAGATCAAGAGAATGCTAAAGTTTAAATGGTGAAAGAAAACCCAATTAGCAGAATCATGGCCACTTTGTGCTCGTGATGGACCAAGTGAAACTACCTAGCACAAAGAAGGAAACCCAATCTCACTGGCACTACAAAAAAAAATAGTTTTTTTCTGTGGACAAAATTTGTATGTAATGCACAAAATCCGTATGTAATTAGATATTATCTATAGATTATATATGAAAACAAATCTGTATGTAAATCAACATCAAAAACTTACATACGAAAAATATTTTGTATGTAACTTTACATATGAAATTTTTCGTAGGTATTAAAATTTGTATATAATTTACATACGGATTATTCCGTATGCAAATTATATACCAAAAAAAATTATATGTAATGTGGAATGTATTACATACGGAATGATATGTAGATAATGCTAGGTATATTTTATACATTTTATTCTATATGTAAATCTGTATGTAATAATATATTTTTTTAATTAAAAACTATATTTTTTTATTTGCAATTTTTTTTACATTTCCTGTCAATTGCAATGAAATTTTAGCAACACCAGCAGGCAACATTTACTTTATCCAAATCCAAGTTAATTAGAAACAACATAAAATTCAAATCCATGTTATAAACAAAATAAGTGCCAACAATTCGGTCTAAAAGTGTTAATATAGTTCTAATAAAAGTGCTAACATAACATAATCTAATGTAGTCCCCAAAAAGTGCTCACAGATATAATGGTAATCAAGCTCTAACAATACATAACCTAAAAGTGCTAACATAATGAAGAAGTGCAAACATCTAAGAGCCTAATATTCAAAGTAGTCATGTCGTTCTTGTTGATTGTTTAATTGTGGTTGCTTCTGGTCTTGTTGTGGTTGCTCCTGGTCTTGTTGAGGTTGGTTTTGCTTAAGTTGGTGTTGTTGCTCTTGTTGTTGTTGTTGTTGTAATGTAGTTTGTGCATCTATTGGAAGGAAAGGGAGGACAATACTAGCAAAGGACTGAAATTGTCATTGTTGTTGTTGTTGTTACTGTTGGCTTAACCTCTTATTGTCCTCCCTATAATTCAAAACTTCTTGTTTTAGCTGGACAATATCTTCTGAATAATGACTTGAACTTCCATGATATGTGAGTTCGTCCACATGTTTGGTACGAGTAACCACTCCAATCCCATAGATACGACCCTTTTTCTCTCCACCTACAACAAGAACCCAACTATTATTCCTTATTCTCTCTTCTTCTATAGGTTCCATGGGGGATGATTCAAATTGCCTAGCACAAGATGCAGCCTCTGATCTAGCTTTGTGCTCGACGAAGAATAGGAAACCCCCTTACAATTGACACTATTTTCCTACCACAACACATGAGAACCCTAGCTCTCAATATTTCTCACTCTCGCACAACAAGGGCTCCCCCCATCTAAACCTAAAATTCCCCTTAAAAACCTCTCCCAAAAAGAAAAAAAAATTTTAAAAAGAAAAGGAGAAACCTAACCCATGCCTTTGTTGCGAATCAGAATTGCGACCCTTGCACCCCATTCGTGGCACCCTTGATCAACCTTGACCTTCTCTCGCTCGTCCATTTTGAATCTACCATAATCTGATCACACGAATTAACCTCGTTCTCTCTTCTCATATCAGATCTCGCACATCTGCTCATGCTCTCCATGTGTATCAAATCCTAGCTCGCGCTATAGGTTAAAGCGTCATATTTTTGGTTCGTGATGATGCTCTTGTGCCTCCTTTCTCTAAGGTCAGCCTCACAAAAGTTTTGCTACTTTTTTTTAATGAAATAGTGTATTTGGGGAGAATTGAGGTCAAAACTGCAAATTTGACCCATCAAGGACTAGTCTACAAATAAGAGAAAATTGGAATTAAGGACTCAACTACAATTTGGAAAAAATAAAGGGTGTCCTAGCAAAGCAAATTTATTCAAAAAAAGGGAAATTTAAAAAGAACAAAATTAAATGCAATAAAATACTCTAAAAATTAATCTTTTTATCACATTTTTATAAAAACTATGTTTCTAGATAATCAACAAAAACTAATTAATTCAAAACAAACTAATATTTATTTAAACTAAAAAGAAAGTTTTACAAAGGAATGATAATGAAAATTGGAGTGTTTATAGGCATTTAAGATGTTGAAAGAAAGGTTGGTTTGGAATACAGTAATTATTGCTCTAAATTGGGAGAAGAAGTTTGAACTCATGCGTGATGCAAGTAATTACTCTATAGGAGTTGTATTTGGATAAAGAGATGGAAGGATGTTTCATGCTATTTATTATGCAGCAAAGTCGTCACTATAGCTCAATTAAATTATGCCATGGTAGATAATGAGATGCTGGCCATTGTTTATGCATTGGAGAAATTTAGATCTTATCTCGGGTCCAAATTCATCATCTACATTGATCATGTTGTTATAAAGTATTTGATGACGAAACCTGATTCTAAGCAACGATTGATCTGATGGGTGTTTGTGCTACAAGAATTTAACATGGAAATTAAAGACAAGAAGGGGCGCAAGAATGTGATAATTGACCACCTGTCTTGTCTAGTAAACGAGGAAGTAACCTGTAAAGAAAAAGATATACAAGAGACTTTTCAGATGAAGTCCTTTTATTTATTCATCAAAGACCCTAATTTGCTGATATGGCTAATTTCAAAGTTGTTGGAGTTATTCTTGAACATCTTAAATGGCAATTGAAAAAGAAATTTTTTCATGATGCTAAGCAGTTCGTATGGGATGATCCTTATTTATTCAAGATTGGAACATACAATTTATTGAGAAGTTGTGTCGCTACGGAGGAAGCTGCAAACATATTATGGCTAAAGTGGTGAAAGAACATTTAGTGGTGAAAGAACAACTGCTAAAGTGCTTTAATAATGATTCTATTGGCTAACTCTATTCAAATATGCTTATGCCCGTGCAAGAAGTTGGGATAAATACCAGAGGACAAGAAGCATATCCAAACATCATGAGATGCCTCTATAGACTATATTGGAGATAAAGCTATTAGACTATTGGGGGATTGATTTCATGGGGCCTTTTCTTTCATATAATGGGAATGAGTATATATTATTAGCTGTGGATTATGTTTCCAAATGGGTTGAGGCATTAGCTTGTCAAGAGAATGATGCCAAGACGGTGATAAAGTTTCTGAAGAGAAGAGTATTTTCTCGGTTTGGAGTTCTAAGGGTCCTAATTAGTGATGGAGGGACACATTTCTACAATGCTCAATTGGCCAAAGTACTTTCACACTATGAGGTTAAGCACAAAATCGCTTCAACTTATCATCCACAAACAAATGGCCAAGCCGAAGTATCCAACCGAGAGATTAAGAAGATTTTGGAGTAGAGAGTACCATCTTCCAGAAAGCACTAGTCGGTGATATTCGATGATGCTTTGTGGGCATACAAGACTACGATAAAGACCCCAATTAGGTTGTCTCTTTTCTAATTGGTATGTGGCAAAACTTGTCATCTACCCGTTGAGATGAAACATAAGGCATATTTGGCTTCAAAACTATTCAATTTTGATCCATCTTTGGCATGGGAGAAAAGGAGATTACAATTGTTAGAGCTTAAGGAAATGCAATGAAATGCTAATGAGAACTCTAAGATTTAAAAAGGAAAGGCTTAAAGAGCATCATGATAAAAAGATACTCAAAAGGGCATTTCATCCAAGACAATAGGTGTTAAAATTCAATTCTCGACTGAGATTATTTCTCACAAAACTAGTCTAGATGGACATGTCCTTTCACCATAAAAGTCATCAAGCCTCATGGTGCAATGGAACTTACCGATCCATGTTGTAAAGATCCAAAGAGGAATTGGGTGGTAAACAGGCAAAAGGTTAAGCCTTACATGGGTGGTGAGATACATAACGTCACCACTATACTTTATCTTGATGATTCATGAAGATTTGGTGTCGAGCTATCATACATTAAACTAGCACTTACTAGGAGACAACCCAACATATAAATTTCAATAAAAAAAAAGTGCCCTACTCATTAGGCGAGTCTGGTTGACCAACAAACACTTAGCCTTTATTTTTCACTCCTAGTGAATCAAGGACTTTCATAATACTACTTGTCCAACGAAGGAGACCACCCAACGAACAACTTCGTCGAGAAAATAGGTGCTCTAACAGAGTCCACTTGCTAGGCGAATTAGCTCGCCCAACGAACACTTGCTCTCTGTATTTTTGCTAATGCAGCAAAATCAGTCACCTAGTGAGTAGACTAGATTCACCCAACGAGGGATACATGGCAAATATTTACAGAATTTGAAAGATTCGAGTCATTTCTCCTAGCGAGTCATCTATATTCGCCCAGAAAACAATAGGGAGTTTTCCTATTTTGTATTGTTGCTTTGAGTGATTTTCATTATTATATTTTGGTTTTGCATTGCATTTTTGTATATGTGCCTCTGCCATTATCTTAAGCTTCATCTGAGCTAATCATGTTCTTAATGTGCATTGTCAACTGATGTAATGAGCAATTAAATTGAAATAGACATGAGCACTGACTGTTTTACATCTTGGTTGTACATACAAATTGGAATATTTTGTGGCATGCTTTGAGTGAAAGATAGTTTGGTATGATGACATGCTAAGTTCATCCTTTTTCAAACATGAGAGTGAGACCAAATTTTTGAAAATTAGTGAGTGATTGTGAGCATGTGTATAGAGTTGTGAGGAAGTAGTTATTGCCATGGAATTGACTTTTGCCTAATTCTTGTTAATAAAATCACATAATTGGTTAGAAAGGATAAAGGCATTTGTTTGGATTGTTTTCAAGCCACTTAGCCAAATAGCCTACTTGAAAGTTAATTATTTGTCTCTCTTTAAGGCTAAGTGTTTCTTTCTTTACCTTTTGCATTTAAAGAAAATTATCGTGTCCTACATCTTAGGACAAAGAACAAGTACATGTTGAGTGAAATAAAGGTATGAGTTGAGATCAATTTGGGGTAGGGTGTAAACACCCTACCACTTATAAGGCTATGAGATTGAATAAGTTTGGGGTAGACTTTTGTAAACAACCCTACCCAAGAAAGTGAACAAGTTTAGGGTAGCCTTTTATAAAAACCCTACCCTAAGAAAAAGGGAAAGATGAAAAATGACAGTTCTATGTAAGATCTTCTGCATACAATAAGATGGACTAATACCTTTCAAGTCAGATAAGGTTCTCCACCCTATTCCACCTTTGTTAGCATTCAACACCTCCACTAACTTGGTTTCTTCCTCAATTGTGAGTGTACTGCTCAGAATCATTGATTGGCCACCATGTTTTCCAATACATATTTAAGATGGCTTGGAAGTTGCTTTAGCTCCAATTTTTGTTGTTGCTCTTGTTCTTCATTTCTAGGCTTGAGCTCTAATATTGGGGTTATGAAAGAGGAAAATTCTTTGGTTTGACTTAGATCTTCCAAGCACTTTTGAACTTCTTCCTCCTGCTAAGCAATCCACCCTTCAAATTGATTTGTCAAAATCTCCTAAAGGGGTTTTGCTACTACAAATTTCTCTTTGAATTCCAAGCATACCTCATCAAGTGCATCCATTATGAAGCAATCATTTTTGTCACTAGGATCCTTTATGGCTTCAAACACATTAAATATGACCTTCTAATCTGGGACTCTCACTTTCAATTTTCCATTCTCAACATTAATGATGATTTTAGCTGTCTTCATGAAAGGCCTTCCTAGGATGAAATGTACTTCTGAATCTTCCTCCATGTCCATGACTACAAAAACTACTTGAAAGTATAATCTATCTACCTTGACCAACGAGTCTTCTACAATTTCATATGGATACTTAATGGATCTATCAGCCAATTGAAGTGTCATTCTTGTTCGTTGAACCTCTACATCTCTAATTCTCTTCAACATAGACAAATTCATTAAATTGATACTTGCTCCTAAGTCTAACAATGCTTTACTTACTTTGTTAAGCTACCAATAGTTATTGGCATTATGCAACTTCCTGATCCCTAGATTTTGGAAGTAGGGAATTTTGAATGATGACACTGCAACCAACTTCCAATTCCACAATCTCTTCCTCTTGCATTCTCCTTTTCTTTGTGAGCAGATCCTTCATGAATTTGACATAGGTAGGCATTTGCTTTGTAACATCCTGGTCAGATATTACTAATTTAAATAAAATAAGAATAACATACAAAATAAAGACGCATTAACTTTAACTGCCTTTCCCAAAATGCAGGAAATTAAAATCCTCCTTAATCGTCATTCACAAGAAATATAATTTAAACTTCAAGTGTTTACAATTCCAAAGCCGGGAAAAATCAAAATCCGAGTTATAATCTAATGAAAGTAAACAATAAAATCAAATCCCCAAGCATCCCCGCTCCAGCTCTATGCCTCACTAGCAGGGGCGGATGTTTATTGGTGTAGGGAGAGGCCATGGCCCCCCCAAAATTTTAAAATTTTTTAATTATATATATATATATATATTATAATATTAAAATTTTATTAAATTTTTTAAATTATAGATAATATATTTTAGGAATTGATGAAAATTAAATGGTGTATTTTTTTATTTCTTTTATAAAGCACAATATTTAATGTCAATAGATAATAAAGAATAAAATATTTAGACTTAATTTTTTGTCTGGTTCCTGTTTTTGTCAAAAAATTGACACTAGGATTATACTAATCACATCAATGAATGGTGTATATTAATTACATTAAATGGTGTACTTTTTATTTCTTTTATAAAACACAATATTTAATGTTAATAGATAATAAAGAATAAAAGTATTTAGGCTTAATTTTTCTTTTGGTTCCTGTTTTTGACAAAAAAATTGACACTAGGATTATATTAATCACATCAAGGAAGCAAATTATTCATACTAAGAGTTTCAATTTTAATGAAAGAATCATCTACCTGTTTCAAAAAATTTAAGTAAAAGACCAAATTGCATTAGTTTTTCAAAAATTTGGGACCAAATTGAGACTAAAACATTTGGAGGACCAATTTAACATTTTTAAACAGAAACATAAATAAAAAAAGTACTTAAATCAAATATTTATTAACATAATTTTTATTTTCCTTCTTATTTTCTTTTTAGTTTTTTCACAAATTGTAATAATCTCTCATCTCATATATTTTCTTTTTGTATTTTAAGAAATAAAAGTTAGACACAAAATTATTTTTGCTTTCATTTCTCATTTATCCTCTTCCTATCTTGTCTCTTGTCTCACTTGATAATGAAAACATTATTTTTTATCTAATTAGCTTTTTGTTTATTCGGTTTTTATGAATATAGAAAAATATGTATCATGTATTTTTTCATAATTGATTCTTAATTGTGACTTAACTATAATATATTTTTCTTTTAATAATTTTGTGCCTCAATTTTTTATTTTATGATAAATTATTTTTAATATTATGTACAAAAAAATATGTTGATAAAAAATAAAAGAATAAATTTATTATTAAAAAGTGATAAAAAAAGAAAATTATTGATGAAAATAAGATAGATTCACATATTTTGAAACATTATAATCAAATTATTTAGTAGATAAGACATTTTTTAAAGCATTATACTAATGACGAAATATAATGATCTCAAAATTATATTACTTTGGCTCCTCCAACATTTTTAGTTAAGATCCGCCACTGCTCACTAGTACCATCTACAACATCATATGCTCCCGTGTAAGGCATTACACGATTATCGCCAAACACAAGTAGATAGGGTGAGCTAACAGTATAAAAATTATACAATTCAAATATATATGCATACACTCATCAAAGGAACACTATCCTTTGATTCCATATCACACGACCACCACCATGTTATCCATGTTCTACGTCTTTAGACGATAACCTCAAGATACCCTTTGCTGCCTCCACCTACAAGCCACAACTTGTAGAACACGTGCGGGAAACCTGCTACGAACTATACTCTGTAACGCTAGGTGGAGTTCCCAATACGAAACATAGTTCGTATTTGTCCCAAGACTACCAAACTCGTCGGCTAACACCAAGGAGAACAATCTTCCTGGATCCATCCGTATGAGCCACAACTCGCACACTCACACCAGCAACACTCGCCAATCCGAACCACAACTCAAGGAATGCTTGTGTCCATCCGCTATCCCGAGCCAAAACTCAAGGGATGTCATTCCGAGCCACAACTCAAGGAATGCCACGTGTTTACCCTCTATCCCGAGCCACAACTCAAGGGATACCATTCTGAGTCACAACTCAAGGAATGCCATTGCAAAGTCCATCCTTAAGATATCACCTAAAGCCTTATAGAACACGCACATCAAAAGAAACAAGCCACAAGTCGTGTAAAACTCTATGTCTCATTATGCACCTAAAACTACTATTTCAAGCACACCATAAAAATACTTTACCATGGACACAGGATATATCATGCTTCCACGAACCTGCCCGCTCGTTGTTCAACCTCTACGAACCTCCCTACTCATAGTCCAACTCTACGGACTTCCCTACTCGCGTGATCCATCCAGCTACGAACCTCCCTACTCACAACAATCCTCAAGTGTGAGCACAGAACATACGAACCTCCTCGCTGGTCTCCTCACATGAGAACATCATTAATATGAACCTCCTCGCTCATATTAATCACGCGTTCATAACCAATCATGAATCTACCCACTCATGACATTGTCAAGTATCTCCTGGTTCAAGTCCAACATCACAAACACATAAAACACAAGCCAAAAGAATACAATGCCTAAGCGTCGCTAGGCGACATTCTAGCGCATACTACCTGGCGTTGTGTTTCTCCCAGAGCTTACTTGCACCTACTATCGCTTGACGGCTTACCCCATGCTACCAGGTGCCACACATGTAGCATCAATGCTACTGGTTTTTGGCACTCCATAACAGGTTCTAATGAACCTATTCACCCCACACGCAATCCAGAACACCAACAACATATTGATACATCTACCAAAACTCAACGCATATTCAACAAGTCATAAGAATCAAGCACATATATTTTTACACAAGGATTCATGCATTTATACCATGTCAAATACTTGGTTTAATACGAACTATTCATGTTATAAAGAACTCAAAATTAGAGCCCAATATGCACCCAACTCATGAACTTTATAAAATAACTCAAACATTAGTTGTAACATTGTCTTGAATCTCGCATACCAACCCAAATTTAACATTATCACATGGCAATAATTTCATACATATGAATCCCACAATAGCAATCTATTCATTTTACAATAATTTCCCCTACATTATGCCAAGTCCACAATTTATCATCCCTACATGATCATGCACTTTAAAGACTTCCAAACCAGCAATCATGCGTATCATATATCTCCAACTATCGATATCCAAACCAAGATCACACCATTCAAAGTAAACGAATCACACCTGTCAAAATTTCACCTAAATCGGACGGTTAACGAATCGGGAAACATAGTTTTACAAAAACTGCACCGACTAGAAAAATGTTGTCTCCCAATGACTAAATCTTTCCTCCGAGCAAAACAACATCACAAACCTAGCGCTTGGCGGTGGGACACCACCGCCTGGCGGTTCCTACTGCGCAAAAATACAAAAAATAGCGTAATTACACAGTGTTCATGTCGCTTGGCGAAGTCATCCTTGCTGCCAAGCAATTCATCACAAAAACCCAGAAAACAACACATAATTCATGCATCGCCTGACAAACCTTCATTGTTGTCAGGTGGTTTTTGGAAAAATTCCAAAAATGTGAAAATAGAGAAGGTTTTTATCATACACCAAGGCACCACATGAACGCATTATACTACGCAAACATCATAAAACAATTATACACATAAAGGAGCTCCGCTAACTTTGTTCTCCTTACTCAAATGAAAAATGCTAGAGTCCTCTTGCACCACAATTGATCAAACTCGTATTCCTTCCCTCACCCTTACAGAAATGACCCCATGTGACCTTGGTTCACCCTCTTTGTGTGCAAAATACTCTCCTCCAGTCCCCATAAGTTTACAGTCTCAAAAACTCACCTCATCACTTTCACTCTCTTCTTAACTAGGCCTTAATTAGGAGTTGTAAGACCCATAAAATTTAATTAATTAAATAAATAAATAATTAATAAATGCAGGTAGAGAAAGCCTTTATGGCATTAAATTCTAATTTGTATGACGTGGAAAAGTACTAGCTCAAATGGTTGAGAGTACTTAGTTTGGTTTATAGGACTTGGGTTTGAGTCCTATGTATGCCATTTGTATGTATTTATTTGTTATTGTTTTAAATATATGTTAATCATGTAGTCAAATAATATAATACTTGAATTATATTAGTTAGCAAGAAACGAGATTGGTTGAAATGGTTTATCATTGATTTGGCTTTGGCATGGTTGTGAGTTTAAGCCTTGGAGAACCCAAATTAAACTTCATTTTTGCTATTTTTTGGCTTTGGCTTGAACTTGAAGGGTTAAAGGAAAACCCTAACGGACATGGCAGCCAAGGGTGGCTGAAAAACAGAATTAAATTAGGACATTGAATGGTAATTAACCTAGGATTAATGCCATTTTCGTTTTTTTACATTAAACCCACATTAAGACCATTTAAAAGGCCATTTTGAGGTAAGAAAGAAGGTTTGGTTGGGCTGTCATTGTGGTTACAGAAGAGAGCACGAATTTTTGAGTTTTGAGTGAGGTTTTGAGGATTGAGTTGAGAGAAAAACAAAGGAGGACATTGGTGATCAAGGGAGAGCTTGCAAGAGTCAAAGTTAAGCTAAGGAAACTAGGTTAGGGGAGCTTTACATGCTAATTTTAAGTCTTATCCTGACTTGTATAGTAATTATATGATGATTATGGATGAACTCTGTTTTGCTATTAAATTTCGTGTTTCTGGGAAAATTTCCAGAAACCGCCTGGCGAGCTCTGCATAGCCGCCAGGCTGCGCATCTTGGTTTTTAGAGTTTCTGGGTTCCTTTGAGGAACCGCTTGGCGGTGAATCCCTGTACCGCCAGGCAACACAAACCTGCAACCCAGTTTCTGGGTTTTGTTAATTGAACTTATTACATGATGTTTCGATGACAAATAGCATTCAAATTCATGCATTTGAGGGCATGATTGAATGGAACATTAGAAAGATAATTCTTTAGGGCTGAAAATTTGGGGTTCTGTTATCCTAATGATAAATTGGTAGTTAGTGGTACTGGAAAGGTGTGAATGAATGTGCTTGAGACGAGAATCGTAAGTTAAAGGGCTGTGAAATTGATTAAAACCAGAGTCGCGTGAATGGTCTAGGGTTCGCAGGGAAATGAGGCGTTGAGGTTTCTGTAAAACTGTAGGAGCCGCCTGGCGGCACCTTGGCTGCCGCCAGGCGCCATATCAGAACATGGAGAATTTGTGGATTTTGTGAGCAAAGAAGGTTGGGTGATAATGTGGAGTGTGCAAGGGAAACGAGAAAAAATTAGATATGATAGCTGAAGGCTATAAGTGTAGGAAATGAGTGCCACAAGGTTAGGCATGAACACTAAGCTATAAATGATCTTGATCAAGTTTGGGTGCTATGATAGTGGGATTCAGGTGATGAACTCACAAGATTGAGTTGGGGAGGAGACAAGCTGAATTGTAGAGTAGTAATATTTGGGGAAAGGACTCGAGTTGGAAAGGGAGTGGGAACATTGCAGGAATGTGGGGGACATGTGGTATGGAGTTGGCAGATGCGTATTTCAATAATTGGACTATACCATATAGTGTATGAGATATAATCTTACTAATAGTATGTTTTGACATGAGCATATTAAAATTGTGCTAGTCCCTTAGTTATAATGGGAGATTACGAATTTAAATGGTAGGAAAAGAAAGTGATTGGGTAGGCATAATGGCCACTAGTCATAAGCAAGAAAAAGACAGTTCAACTGTTGAGAACCAATGATTTTATATCTCATTTGCTGAGAAGGTAAAGAATTTTGTAGGACAACATTCCTTGTAGGGTGTAAATGATATTGGGTAATGCCTAGGAGTTGAATTACAAGTATGTTAATAGAGATATTCGAGAATCGAGAAATCTTGACGCATAATGTTGCAAGATTAAAATACTGGGACTATATAAACGTGTGGAAAACTAGTTAGATGCAAGCTACCGGTATGGCACTTGGCGGCTCAGACCCTGCCGTTAGGCGATAGTCATGTAATAGGGGCGTTCTGGTGCAAGCGGCGCTAGGAGACAAAAGCGGTTTCGCAAGGCGATCGCTGTGAGTTGGTGGACTTCTAGAATGTTTGCGCCTGGTGGGTAGGGAGGTTCCGCAAGGCGGGGTCTGTAGTATGGGGGTTTCCTGAGGCGCTACGCGCCTGGCGGTACGTGTCACCCGCTAGGTGGTCTGGAGGCAAGTAGCACCTAGCGGTACGTGTCCCCCGCCAGGCAATTTTTCTACTGCAACCTTGGGTTGTTAATGTTGTAGGCGTGATCTACAAGGCCTTTAATGATGCTTCAAAGGTGGGATTGTTGGTGTTCCTTGAGTTGTGGCTCGAAACGTATCCTTTGAGTTGTGGCTCGGGATAGGGGTTAAAGCACGTGATATTCCTTGGGTTGTGGCTCAGAATAACATCTCTTGAGTTGTGGCTCGAGATGGCGGATGAACACGAGGAACTCTTGAGTTGTGGCTCGGGTTGGCAAGTGTTGCCGGTGTGAGTGTGCTGGTTGTGGCCAGTACAGATGGGTCCAGATGGATTGCCCTCCTCAGTGACGAGTTGACGAGTTTGGTAGTTTTGGGACGTTATGAACTATGTTCGTATTTGGGAACTCCACCTAGCGTTACAGTGTATGATCTGTAGCATGATTTCCCGCACGTGCTTTATCGGTTGTGGCCGATAGGTATGGCAGCAAGTCATCTTGAAGTAATCACTAGAAGATGTAGAACACGATTAACCTGGTTGTGGCCAGGTGGTATGAATCAAAAGAAGGGAAGTCCTTTGGAATGATTGTGTTGTTTATATTGATGTGTTGTATATGTGCATATATATTGGTATATGGTTTATCTGTTAAGCTCACCCTATTTGCTTGTGTTTGGCGATGATCGTGTACGCGGTACACGTGAGCAGATGATGTTGATGCAGGTGGTCCTAGTGAGACTTAGCCACAGAGCGGGAAAAGCATGGGAGCTATAGATATATTTTATGTTTTGGAAATAAATTGTAAACTCTTATGAGAGGTTTTAATATCATTTTCAATTTTATAAACTATGGATTTTAGAATTTTATTTGGAAGTAATAAAGTTTTAAATTTCCCGCACTTTATGGGAAATGAGGTATTATTAATTGCGATGTAATTATTGTTTTATCTATTTTATTTAATTAAATTCGTAATATCCTGACGGGATGTTACAAGAGTGATGATGGGAAAGCGAAAATTAATAAAAGTTTCATTGATGAACATTCAAGGGCCATTAACAAGTAGTTTCCTAACCCTTCCATCTGCTCCTTAAGACGGCTAGGGTTTATGACCCTTCTCATCCATGCCAAAAACAATTTTAGCAAAAAGGAACCTTATTTTGCTTAAGTTAAGGTTCAAACAAACAACCACCTAATTTCAAAAGCAAGTGCACAACCAATTCAACCAATTCATGTTTCATGATAATTCCTATAACCCTAGGATTATATTATCACTTATCATGATTAATCATATTATCAAAATAATACACCATTAAAATAGCACACAATTTGGCATACACAAGACTCAAACCCAAGTCCTTTAAACATAACTAAGTACTTTCAACCCTTTGAGCTAGTACTATTTCACATCATAACAGCCAGCATTAATGCCATAAAGGCTCCCACTACCCGTATTTATTAAATAATTATTTATTTAATTATTTAAATTCCTCATTTCTTACATGTTCCATTGCCTCTATGAAAGGTATATTGATCTGCAATCTTTTTATCATATCCAGGAATCTAGCGTATAGTCTTTCTCTATCCTTTCTAGTTGGTCCATGAGGATAAGGCAAACTTGTCACAAGGGGTTTTCAATTTCAACATCTTTCTCCTTTCTTTTCTTTCCCCCTTTTTCTTCTTTTTTCTTTTTCTATTTTGGCTTAAATAGTCATTTGGTCCTAGTTTTGGTCGACTTTTTTCACTTTGGTCCTACTTTTGAAAATGTTTTCAATTTGGTCCTACCTTTCGTAATTTTTTTTCAGTCAACTCCTTTTCGTTAACTCCGTCTAAATCGTTACCGGAACAGTGGCCAGCGTGGTGATTTTGTGTGACGTGGACACTATTCAGTGACGTGTGTGTTATGTTACTGTGTTGACCATTTAATTGTAATTGCATAATCATTTAGGGTTTAACTTGAATTAAATTGGGTTTAGGTTGTTTTTGTCGAATTGGGGATTTGGGGGTGGAATTGAGGATTTTTTCGTCGCTTTGTGAAATTCTGGAATTGTGCCTTTGAGATCAATTTCTGGCATCCAAGGTTTATGCTGATCTTTGTAGAATCGTTGCGGAGGAAAAACGTGTTCATCGCGGAGGTATGTCCAACTTTAGGGTTTTATTTTTGCTCAGTATTGATTGGGTTTAGTGTTAATGATTAGGGTTTATTGACGCTTTTGTTTATGCATTCCATGGAATATTTTAAATTGTAGTTGCTTTTTCGGTGGTGCATTATTTATTATTTTTGTTGGTGACCCACCATATTTAATTGTTTGTGTTGTCTCTATCTGGGGTGGGGTGGGTTTCATGGTTGGTTGTCAGTTTTTCGGTTTGTCGATTGTAGATGGAGTATTTGTTTCCCATTTAAACATTGTTTACAATTTGCAGGTTTTTTTTCTGTTTTTTTGTGTTTCCAATTTCTGATGAAAGGTTTGAGGTTGTGGTCCACCACCGTGGTCACTTTGCCGAAAATGAGTGGTGTAAGTATGTTGGTGGAGAAACTACTAATTGCTCATGCGATCCTGACCGATGGATTTATTTTAAAATATTGGGCTCTCTTAAGGAAATGGGCTATCATAGTATAAAGGGGTTGTGTTATTGGGTTGAAATGTTGTTGCACCCCTTGGATGATGACATGGGTGCACTTAATATGCTTTATATCGCAAGGCATTATGGTGAAGTGCACATGTTTGTTGTGCATGGAGTTGATGAAGCCCAAGTAGAGGATAATATAGTGAAACCTAAAGAAGATGCTGGGAGACCTTTAGAGAGTGGTGAAAGCAGTCATGCTATTAGTGAATATGAGGTACTAGGAACTGAGATTGTAGTAAGGTCTGCTCCAAGTGAAGATGTAAGGTCTGCTCCACTTGAAGATGTAATTAACCAAGAGACTGAAATTGGATCAGACGAAGGTGAAGTGGTTGACAATTTAAAAAGGTGTGCTTCTTCTGCTCCTGAAATTGTAGCTGATGATGTTGTAGGTGAAGGTATTGGGCATTTGGAAGAAGAAATGGGAGTTGAGAATGTGGGTACAGGTGAAAAAGAAGTGGGAGTTAAGGATGTGGGTAATCTAGAAGTTGATAAAAGGCTGGATAATATTGTTGAAGGTGATGATGAAAGGGATTGTGATGATGAAAGGGTTAAGGTTGATAGTTGGATTGATTTTGATGCAGACTGTTTAGGAGATAGTGATGGAGAGGACTGGGGTTGTGGTAATGGAGGGACTGAAGGCGTAGTTGATGTAGAAATAGATGTTGATTATGGTCAAGGAAAATCTAATGAAGGTTTGGGGTCAGGTGAAGTTGGTCCAAGTTCACAAAACCATGATAGTGAAGACAGTGATGAGAATGACGAAATGGTTAATGATAGTAGAGATAGAGGATTGTCTTATAATAGTTGGGAGTCAGAAGAGTTGTTTAGCATTGAGGGCAGTGCTAGTGAGACAGAACATGATGGGATTAGCACCTGTGGTTATTTTGGTACATTTAAGAAACCCAAGTCAATGGCTAATTACAGATGGGAGGTGGGGACAACCTTTGTGGATAAGGAACAATTTTTTGATGGTGTAAGAATGTATGTTGTTCATGTTGGGAGGAACTTGAAGTTTGAGAAAAATGACAAGGAAAGAGTGCGGGTGAGGCCACCACCCAACACTATAGTACAACAGCCCAGCCAACCAACTTATGGAATTAGAAAGTTGAGGCCAAAAATGCAAATAAGAAGGCCACCACGTCCATCATGAGATTACTGAATGTATTTTGGGGGAGGAGAATATTTTGTTATGTATTATGAATGTGATAATTGGAAAATCAGGATGTACTTTAAGAATTTCTAGATTTTGATCACTGATATTTTGATGGAAGGCTTAAAAGTCTTAATTAGTAATGCATCAACTTTGCACTTTTCAGAATGTTATATGCCTTCTTCATTTTCAAATTGTTCGTTCTTCATTTCATTAAAATTACACAAAAAATAACAAACAATTTTAAACAGCTGAGAACATGTAATTATAGATAAAGGAATATCATTCATTCATTCATGTAATTATTCAACATAGCCAATGGCAATTACAACCCATAAAAACCACTACATTCATTACAATAAGAACACCTATCACAACTAATGATAGTTGCATCCGTTTCTTCCAAACACTCAATGAATTTTCAATATAAGCGATCTTTTGTCTTTGCCTAGCGATAATGGCATCTGCTCATCAGCACCCTCTTCGTAACACCACTTGAAAAAGTTGCAGCCCAACACATCTTCACCACATCTCTGCAACATAAAAAAACCATGAAGATGAAAGTGAAACACTGAAAGTGAAAGAAACACTGAAATTCGAACACTGGGAAACAAACCTTAAAGTTCGCATAGCCCCAAAATTGTTTACCCAAGTTCTTTGTAGTTCTAGTTGTGCACACCACTGCAATGTCTCCACAATCGCAAATTGGGGGTGAGCCTGAAACCGTAGAACCACCATGGCAGGAATTGCAAGTTCAGTGAACCCAGCTATTGCAAGAAGATGAAGATGCCCCACGAGACATTCCTTTTCAGCTGAACTTTGATGGAAGACAACCACAATTCAAGAACACAAACCCTAAATTTCAATTTAAAATCTGGTCTATGACAGTGCAAACGGACATGTCACTAAACAATATCCACGTCACACAAAATCACCTTGCTGACCACTGTTCCGTTAACTATTTAGACGGAGTTAACAAAAAGGAGTTGATTGAAAAAAAATTACGAAAGGTAGGACCAAATTGAAAACATTTTCAAAAGTAGGACCAAAGTGAAAAAAGTCAACCAAAACTAGGACAAAATGACTATTTAAGCCTTCTATTTTTGTATCTATTTTAGTATTTACATATGCTACATCTTTTTCTATATTTTTTTCTTCACCCTAACTACTCAACTCTCTTTTTTCACTCAAGTCCATTTCCTCATTCTTTTCAATCAAACTTATTCTTTCCTTTCTTTCTTTTTCATTTTCTCCACTCAAGTGGTCTTCAATTCCCTTTCCTATCACAGTACCTTGTTTGGTTATGATTAACTTGCAATGCTTGTTAGGATTTACTTGAGTGTTGGTTGAAAACTTGACTTTCTTGTTGGTCAGCAAGTTACTTTGCTACTTGTCCAACTTACACTTCCAGATTTTTTATGGAGGCCTTTGTATTCCTTAATTTATTGTTGAAAATTGAATGAATTGGGCTAGTGCATCCTCTAATTTGTTCAATTTGTCCTATTGGAATGGTTGTTGGATTTGATTAGGTGTTTGTTGCTTATTCCTCCAATTTGAATTCTAGTGGAAGTTGAAATTTTTTGGTTTTCTCGAGCCATTCTTGAAATTGGCCTGCTCTTCTTGAATCAATTATGTTATGGAACATGCCATTAGGATGATCACCAACATAGAATTCACACCTCAGAACTTGCTGAGATGTGCCAATTGTTGCTGCTCTAACCTATATCTTAGTCATTTTCTTTTTAAGTTCTTCCATTTGCTCTGAAATCAGCTTGTTCTAGGCTAAGATTGCACTTTGTGTATCAAATTCCAGAATTCCTCCCTTATGTGGTTAGCTCTTATCATGTTGCACTTGGTGGTCACTAGTTGATAAGGATTCTATGATTATAGTTTCTTCAACCACACCTTTAGTCATCATGGATCCTCTTATAGAAGCATCCATTGTAGAATAAGTTTAGCCAAATCATCAAATCCATGGTTTTGACACTTTGAGAAGATATTTGTATCACTCTCATGCGTTACATAAGAGCTCATCTATTCCTTGTACAAAAGTTGCAATTGCAAACTTAGCACCTACGTATCTTGATGGTAGGAAAAATTTTGTCAAGAACTTCTTTTCCATAGCTTCCCATTTTACCAAACTTTGATTTGGTTGAGATTGCAGCCAAATTATAGGTTTTCAAGTTAAGGAAAAGGCAAACAATCTTAGATAAGCTACCTCCTCATCCTCTCCTGATATTTCCATGGTACCACACAATTCATAGAAGGTTGTTAGATGATTGTAGGGGTCTTCATTGACTAATCCTGCAAACTGGTTTGCAGTTATAAGTGACAATAGGGTAGGTTTCATTTCCACACCCTTGGTGGGTCTAACTATGCTTTAAAAGTTCCTTGGCCCATGTTATTGCACATAATCTCCCAACAATCTCCTTTGTTCAGTACGCTATGTCATTTGTTCCTCTAGATTCTGTATATTTAAGCTAGAAAAAGGTGAATTTTCTCCAATCTGTTCCTACTACAGCTCGAGTTGTTCTTGCAACCTCTTTGTCGTGCTTCCGTTGTTATTTTTCCTTGCAATTTTCTCAATTTCTGGATCAAACAACAATGTTCCTTTCTTTCCTCCCCTTGGCATCCACAACAACTCAAGATCAAGTGAGCATAGCAAATTGAATTTTAAAACCAAATCAAATAACTAACTACTACACAAATTTACACAAATATACAACAAACTTCAAAGGTGATTACAAACTACTAATCTAAGTTAGCGCAAATCCCCAACAACAGTGCCAAATTGTGTTGTTGCTCAGTTGAGGGTCTATAAATTTGTCCAACAAGTGCACTAGGTCATTTGTAGTACAACAAGGTCGTATCGATAGGGATTTGGTAATTAAAATAGTAATCTATAATCTAACCCAAGTTTGGCAATAAAACTATAATCAAAGGTTTGTTGGTATTGTTAAAAATAGATTAAGACTAATTTTTAGACAAGTGATGTGGGTTAAGGTGTTAGGATTGAACTTGCCTTCTTAAGTCAATTGTACTACCCTTAATTATCTACTTTGTGTTCTTTATTTTGGTGTTCTTGGAAGTACGCTTCAGTTGTAGATCTAACCTCATGTTTGAGAGTTAGAACCTAAGGGTGCCAGATGCAAGATGTCCCCATCCAGGTGGAGGAATCCTTACATTAAGATCAAGAATATTTAAATAAACTAAAGCGCATATCAATGACTGGTATATGCCAAATATTAGGAGACTTGATTAGATCTAAACACTAGACCATATGTCTCTGCATCTAGTGTTGATGAGGTGTGATGATTGGCCAAGTCACCAAAGCAATCAATACAAATCAAGTAACTAACACATAAAACAAGAACACAATAAATATATAATCAAGTGCAATACAGATAAAATTTAGAAGTTACATTCGATCCTAACTAGGAAGGAATTAGCTAATCATGATGATGTATACAATGAGAACATGGAGTAGAATTCCTCTTTCCATAACTTTACAAAGATATAAAATAAGATATAAAGCTAACTAGGGAGTTTTTCTCTCTAAAGTTGATTTACAAAATCAACATATGGATCCCACGGACATACCTTGTATTTATAGAAAATTAAGTGTTGCTCTAGCTTCCATTCTTGAAGATTAGCCATGGAGATTTTCTTTATGAGTGGGTTTTCTTCAAAGCTTGGGCAACCACCTTGGTGATCAGCAATGGAGGTTTCCCTACCATGGACATTTTCTTTTAATGCTCAACGCTAATATTGCTACTCAGCCACAGGCTTCAATTTTAACTTTTCTCAATTCATCTTTCTGGCCGAGGTGCAACTTTTGGAGCTTAACACCAACTTCTCAATTACTTCATTCTATCGGTAAAAGCAACACAAATGTATTAAAATCCACTTTTATGATTTCTACTCACCCACATTCTGTATTTATATGCAATTAGTGCAATTTTAATGATTTTTTATTTTTACATTGATTTAATGCAAGACAAGTATCTAAATGATATGCAATTTAACTAATACTAGTCACTTATCACATGTCGAATATTGATTTGATGAACTTTTATATATTATATTTATTTTCTAACTCATTCTCACAAGTTGAATTTTATATCATTATAATCATATAAAATCATTGTTTATCATAATATATAATTTAATACCACTGTTATGAATCTTGTTTATCCCCACGTAACATTCTTTGAAGTTCAAGAAATGAAAGATCTATGCTAAATTAAATTATTATTCAAAGGATGTATCATAGACTTTATCAATATATAAATAATAAATAAAGAGTTTTCATTAGAACTAATACAAAGAAAGGAAAGAGGACGTTTGAAATATGTTTAAATTTGAATATTTTTTTCTTTTTATAGTTTTTAAACAATATTTTTTAACTTTATCAACTTTTTTATTAACATTTTTAAAATTAATAAATATTTTGTTATCTTGAAATTTTATTTATGTATAATTTTGTAATATTTTATATAATTCGTAGCCTGTTATCCAATTGTTTTTTGCGTATGTTCTTTTGATTTGAATATTTAATAATATTATATTTTCTTTATTATAATTTTTTATATATTTTTTAAAAATATAATTAATTGACATTAAAATAATAAAAAACGAGTATAGACACATATACAATATACTCGTTACCTAGTGTGAATTAAGATTATAGAAACTTTGTACACGTTATATGAGTATTAAGGTAAAATTTTTTTCTTTAAAAGAGGATAATGAAACACATCTTTGTCCTAACTCATTATCATCGCTAAAATCCATAATAAAAGAGGTTAAGGTACTTGGCCTCTTTATGAATCATTAAACTAAATATTAATTCCTTGTTTTATTATTTATCTTTTGCATTGTATGATTAGCTTTATCAAATAGACACCAACTCTTAAGATACAAAATTTGATTGAAATCTCGCATCAACTAAAAATAAGGTAAGTTTAAAGTATACAAGTGGATACAAACCTCATCTAACATGTTAGTTTTAAAGATTGAGTTAGGTTTAAGGTTCACTTTTTAACATAAATAAACAAATAAATAAAAAGTTATGATTTTATATAGATGTCATCACCAACAATAGTCATTGCTAATAGATCAAACCTTCTTACACAATATTTTTTTCACATACATAAACACTTATGGATTCAGCTATTGTAAATGTATGATTTTAGCAGTTGAATAATTATTTTAACCATTTATACACTTTTCAATAGAAAATGAAAGCTTAACCTCGCAGGCTGTTGGAAGTTGTATCAGTTTGGCAGGATAGAACCCTGAAATAGGAATACTGGCAAGCAGACAAGTACAAAGTTTTTCTATGGTTGCAGGATTGTTGGTTTTTCCAAACACATGAACAACCTCATCACAACATCTCAGAGTTGGAGGCCTAGAGTCTTGATCAGCCAAAAAAGGTGCACATGGGACAAACAATGGTTTATACTCATAACACTTATCAGGATATAAACCTTCACTCACTCCTGTTATGGCCATACCACAAGCCATAACCAACATGACCAAAGCCAAAACCTTATTCTCAGCCATCTTTTCTTTTCTCTTAATTACGTATGCTTCTTTGCGTTCACTCTTATGAAGTTTGAGGGACGACCTTTTTTAATATTAAGTTTGAAATAATTCAAATAATTTTTATCACATTTTTTACGTAAGCAATATACCATAGCTTAATCAAATCTTGAAACTAATTAATGATTGATGCATATCCTTCCAAAACAGTTCATTATTATTTTAAGCATTTAATTGGACAATGTTGGTTTCAACATTAATTAACTAATTACTATTCTTAAATACTATTATTGACGAAATTTTTTCCATGGGTATTCACTACAAAAATTTTCTATCTATCGATAAATTTAATTTACTGATTTTATCAATGAATTTCACAAAACTAATCACGGACAAATTTTACTGATGTATTTATTTCTTCTCACCATTAATTATTGATATTTTATTATTTTTTAATTTTTGTGTTAATTAATTAATTAATTCATTTAAATTTTTTAAATGAAAATAATTTTAATCATAAAAGAACATTTATTCCATTTTTTTCTTTTATAGTATAATATTTTTCTCAATAATAATTATTGATATTTCACTATTATATTATTTTTATGTTAACTAATTAATTTAAATTTTAATCATTAAAAAAAATATTTAAAGAAAAATATTTATTCCAAATTTTCCTTTTTTTATAGTATAAGATTTTCTCACCAATAATAATTGAATTTTATTACTCTTTTAATTTTTATATTAATTAATTAATTCATTTATTTAAAATTTATTATAAAAAGCAATTTTAATTATAGAAAAATATTTATTCCAATTTTTTCTTCTTTTATAGTATACGATTTTTCTCACAATTAATTATTGATATTTTATTATTCTTTAAATTTTTGTTAATTAATTAATTAATTCATTTAAATTTTTTTATGAAAATACGTTTAATTATAGGAAAACATTTATCCCAAATTTGCTTTCTTTTATAGTATAATAATTTTGTTGGTATTAATATTGATATTTTATTACTTTTTCAATTAGTTAATTCATTTAAGTTTTAATGGTAAAATAATTTTAATTATAAAAAATATTTATTCCAAGATTTCTTTCTTTTATAACATTAGATTTTTATTACTAATAATATTAATATATCAGTTATAATATTATTAATAATTAATATTATTATTATTTATTAATATTGTTATTAATAATATATAATAATAATAATTATTATATATTATTAATAATAATATTAATAATGTTTATTATTAATATTTTTTAATAATAGTAATATTAGTAATTAATAATATTATATAATATTAATATTATTAATTATTATTAATATATGATAATATTATTATTAACAATTATATAATATTATTATTATTATTATATAATGTTATTATTATTAATAGTAGTTGTATTATTATATTTTAATAATGATTTTGCATGTGCAGTGATCAAACAGTGACCAAGTTTCAATTAGGGACCATTTTCAAATTAAGTTCAAACTTCAAGATCAAAAATATATTTTTTTCAGTTTTGGTTAAAAGTGTCTATTAGGCCGACGCTAGTTTTATTTTTTATATACAAAATTAAATAACACATGGCACGTCGTTTGCTATTTTTAACGTCGTCCAAAAATAAGGACTGAAAACAATGATTTAAAAGTACAGGGACCAAACAGTGACTAAGTTTCGACTAGGGACCATTTCCAATTTTGAGTCAAACTTGAGGGACCAAAAACATATTTTTCCCATTAATTAATCCATTTAAATTTTCTTCATGAAAATAATTTTAATTATAAAATATATTTATTCAAACTTTTTTTAACAAGTTTTTTATTACTATTAGTTATTAGTTATTCATACTTTATTACTTTTTTTAATTTGTTGTGTTAATTAATTAATTAATTCATTTAAGTTTTATTAATAAAAATAATTTTAATTATAGAAAAAATTTATCAACTATTATTAACATTTTCAAAATTAATAAAAATTTATCATACATCTTTATATCCAATTGTTATTTATATGTGTTCTTTTTAATTTTAATATTTGATAATATTATATTTTTTCATTGTAATTTTTATATATTTTTAGAAAATAATTAATTAATAATAAAATATTAAGAAGGTGGGAAAGGACACAAGTACAATATACTCATACTCGTTATCCGATGAGAATAAGGATGATAGAAATTTTGTACCTATTGTATTTTTGTATGGGTTTTGGGAAGATTTTTTTTTTTTTTGTTTAGAAAAGGTAATGAAACTCATATCCGGCCTAATCCAATCATTGCTATGAAGCATAATAAAAGTGGATCAAAGTTCAAAGTTTAGGTACTTAACCTCCTTTATGAATCATTAAACTAAATATTAATTCGTTACTTTACCTTTTGCATGACATGATTAGCTTTATCATATACCCAAGTACCCTTAAAGATTTAAAAATTGGTTGAAATCTCACATCGATTAGAGATTATGTAAGTTTATAGTATATAAGTGAATGCAACCCTCATTTTATAAGTCAAATTTTATGAGATTGAGTTAGACTTAAAATCCAAGTTATGTCTTTGTATAGATGTCATGACCAACAATAGTCATTGCAAATAGTTCAAACCTTCTTACACAATTTTTTTTTCACATACATAAACACTCATGCTTTCAATTGTTGTAAATGTATGGTTTCAACAGTTTCAACAATCGAATAACTACTTTAACCCATTGCACACTTTTCAATAAAAGAAATGAAAGCTTAATCTTGCATGTTGTTGGGAGTAATATCAGTTTCTTATGATAAAAACCTAAAATAGGAATACTGGCAAACAGACAAGTACAACGCTTTTCTATGGCTACAGGATTGTTAGCTTCTCCAAACGCATGAACAAACTCAGCACAACATCCTGGAGTTGTAGGCCTAACGTGTAGATTAAGCAAATAAGTCGCACATGGGACAAACAACGATTTATACTCATAACACATAGGAAGAACTTAACCTTAACTCAATCTCTTGGGTATCAGAGTACCAGCACAAGTACTCACAACTAAAATACAAGATGAAAATAAAGGAACAAAAATAGATAATAGGCAATGAATATAATTTATTCAAGGAAAGGAAAAATTACATACCATTCTCTCTAATCCTAAAGAGAAAACAATGACAACCCCTCTCTTGGAAATAGGAAAAACTAATACAAGGAGAACCTTAAAGGAGAAACTAACCTTCTCTCTTAGAGGAGAAATTAATAATCTCTCTTAATTCTTCTCTCAAGCAAATAAAGCAAAAGGAATAGAAAGGGAGAGACTTTGGGATGATTTCCTAAGGAAACACTGGACTCCTTTTATAACATTAAAAGTAAGCCCCAAAGTAAGTTCCCATCGATGTGGGACTTCTTTTCTCACAATCTCCCACTTGAAGATTTTGATGAAATTAATTAAATCTTCACACCATGCTTTATTCTATGTCTTCATGTTGCTTGTTCTTCTGGTAGACTTCAGTAGGATCGAATCCACGTAGACTTCATTGACACATAATTCTGAGCCTCCGAAACACAATGCAACACCCGAGGTTCCTTCTAAGGACCTCTTGTCAATACTTCACTACTTTCCACCAAACCCGCCATGAACCTACTACCACTCCCACTGCTTGTGCAATGTCTGGTCTTGTACACATCATAGCATTCATAAGGTTATCCACCACCGATGCACTCGGTACTCGAGACTTCTCCATCCTCTCCGCTTCACTGCTAGGACTCATACGTGAGGAACAATTGATAGAAAGTGGGGTCGAAATTGGCTTGCAATCTTGCATGTTGAAGCGTCGCAAGATTATCAGTAAGTATTTCTTCTGGGAAAGCCAAACCTTCCTATCTTTTTTTTTTGTCTCGGTGTATTTGCATCCCTGAAATCCTTGTTTGCTGGTTCCTAGTCCTTCTTCTCATACTTCCTAGCCATTTGTGCCTTCAATTCCTGGATTTGAACTTTGTTGGGGCCTACCTCCAACATGTCATCCACATACAACATCAATGGTCTAAACACCCAGTCTGTTGTAACTGAGGCTTATGAAGGAATCAAATCTCTGGTACGAACACCTGAGCTCTCTTTAAACCGTACTGAGATTTGTTCAACCATGCAAACCAAGTTTTCTTGTTCTTTAACGCCTTCTGGTTGGAGCATCATTTCATTTCTGCTTAACAATAACCTTGTGGGTAGTGGGACCCACAGGTGGTACCCCTTCACATTGTTAGCATAGCCCAAGCACTTAATTTTCCCCAGTTTCAAGCTCTACTCGTGCTTTGGATTCCTTGAACTGGTAATAACACATTTGACTTTCTCTTGATGTAGTACACCCACAATCTCCTGGAGTAAACTTTGATTCTCCTAGTGATAACTCTGGTGATTCCCTTACATCATAATAAATCAAGTCTTCTTGTGTTTTCTTTTTTCCTGGTAGTCAAACTAACCATCTGCGATCTATGACTATGTTTGTTGGCTTACCACACAGTGCTCGCGTAGAGGTAAAACAACCTTCTTGAGCCCGAGTAAGAGATTACGTTCTACCTGGATTTGCAAACTTCGCTCTAACTTATACCCAAGTTTACGATGTCACGTCAACACCGCTTCTTCTTGACTTGTCGATGCAATCATTGCATTAGCATCCTGCAACGTATCTCCAAAAGCACATACACATCTGCCATGATCTTCTGAGCTTTCATGACTTACCAGATCTCTCCTCTTCATCACAGAATATCTTCGTCCTCCGAGGTATTTGCCATACAACCTTGTGAGGTTGATGCCTCAGAGTTCTTTCCTCCATTCTTCAAATGCCAACAATCTTTCTTCACATGCCCTCTTTTGCCACAATGGTAGCATTTGAGATGCTTCTTACTTTGACATCTATCATGAGACTGACTCCTACTAGATCCACGTTCTGTTCATCTACCTCTTGTCATCACCAAAGCTTCTATTTGCCTTGCACTTTCCACCATATCCTCTTTGTTCTTTCGCCTGGATTCTTCTTCAAGAACAGCTCTGGCAACATCCTCAAAGTGTAGGAGTTCAGCAACATTGTAATTTGTAATGTTGATGACAAGCTGATCATACGAATCAGGTAAACTCTGTAGTAGAAGCTCCGCACGTTCATTTTCAATTATGTTGAAATCTACCGCTGAAAGTTGGGCAAACAATGTATTTAGATTATTGATGCGGTCTGTCACCGATGTGGACTCACTCATTCGAAGAGTATAGAGTTTTCTCTTCAAGAATATTCTTGTGTGAAGTGACTTAATCCCACACAGGCTTGAGAGAGTATCCCAAATCTCCTTCGCTGTAGTATTTTCCGCAATGCTGGATAAAACCACATCTGCTAATGCTAAGTGCAAATTTGTTATAGCATTGTTATCTATTTCCTTCCACTTTTTATCTGTAATGCCCTCTGGTTTTTCTTCAATTGCTTCTAGAAAGTTGTCCTTTCTCAAAATTGCCTTCATCTTCAGTTTCCACAATGAGAAAATTTTCCCATTGAACCTCTCTATCTCGTATCTTGTTGTCATGGCGTTAAAACCGACTTATGCACTTCTCACTATGAATAGTACTGTCTACTGGAACAATGGAGGCAGACCGTGAATCAGTGCACCAAGTAATTCCTAGGAAATAGAGGTAGGTCACTAATGGACACGCTTAAGTACAAAGTCTTTCCTAGCCAGAACTTTCCTAAACATGCACTTTCACACTACCACACTTTATCCACTATCACAACACTATTCTAATGACAATAGCAGTGGAATATTATCACACAAACCAACAGCTCTGATACCACTGTTGGGTATCAGAGTACCAACACAAGTACTCACAACTAAAATACAAGATGAAAATAAAGGAACAAAAATAGATAATAGGCAATGAATATAATTTATTCAAGGAAAGGAAAAATTACATACCATTCTCTCTAATCCTAAAGAGAAAACAATGGCAATCCCTCTCTTGGAAATAGGAAAAACTAATACAAGGAGAACCTTAAAGGAGAAACTAACCTTCTCTCTTATAGGAGAAATTAATATTCTCTCTTAATTCTTCTCTCAAGCAAATAAAGCAAAAGGAATAGAAAGGGAGAAACTTTGGGATGATTTCCTAAGGAAACACTAGACTCCTTTTATAACATTAAAAGTAAGCCCCAAAGTAAGTTCCCATCTATGTGGGAGTCGCACATGGGACAAACAACGATTTATACTCATAACACATAGGAAAAACTTAACCTTAACTCAATCTTGTTATGGCCATACCATATAGACCATAACAAATATGACCAAAACCAAAACCTTATTCTCACCCATTTTTTCTTGTGATTATGTACGGTTTTTTGCTTTCACTCTTATCAAGTTGTTGCATTATCTTTCTTAGAATCTCGTTACCTATATAGACTTAATATTAAGCTTGAAATAATTCAAATATTTTTTATCACATTTTAATTCAAATAATTCAAATATTGTCTATTCATATGTACAATTAACATAACTATTTATATATTTTAAAAAACATAAAGTAACAGATAAGTTCAAATGGCAAACAAACCTATCTTCAAGAGCCAATTTTGTAGTATGCTTTGTGGTTGCAACTTTGTTTGATCTTTCACATTAGAAATATTTGTTTTTTTTTCTTAGGAATCTTAGCTTAGTGAAGTAGCGAAAGCTTTCTTCAAAAGCAGCGAGAGTAATGAAATTGGAAGAAGAGAAGGTGAGGATTGAAAAGTTCGATGCAAGTGACTTCGAGTTCTAGAAGATTCAGATAGAGGACTACTTGTATCAAAAGAAGTTGTATCTACTCTTAACTTGGTAAAAGCCAAACGACATGTACCAGTTAAAATGGGAGTTGTTAGATCGACAGATACTCAGTGTAATCTGGACAACATTAGCCAAGAATGTTGCATTGAACATCATGAATGAAAAAATAGCCATATATTTGATATAGGCATTGTCAAAAATGTATGAAAAGCCATTTGCGGCCAATAAAGTGTATTTGATTCGCAGACTAGTCAACCTCAAAATGGGTGAAGGTAACTTGGTTACCAATCATATTATGAATTTAATACAATTATTGTGTAGTTGACATCAATATAGATAACATTTGATGATAAGGTGAAAGCATTAATTTTAGTATCATCTCTTCCACAAATTTGGGATGCAACTGTTACTATAATTAGTAATTTTGCAAGTAATAGCAAGTTGAAGCTTGATAACATCTATGACTTAATCTTAAACGAAGATGTTCACAGAAAAAGTTTAGTGGAATCTTCTAGATCTAATTTTGATTCAACATTGAGTACTGAAACTAGAGGTACAAGTAGCCATAATGGTTGTAATCAAGGCTGAGGCAGATCAAAGTCTAGTGGGAGATCAAAAACAAAAGTCCGAAATGATATCACTTGTTTGAATTGTTAGAAAAAGGACCACTTTACAAATCAGTGTAAGATGTAGTTTAGACAATAAAAAGCAAGATGATGATCAAGCAAATGCATCAATTGATGAAATTGAAAATGAACTAATATGTAGTTTAGACAATTCTTCTGACTCATGGATTATGGACTCAGATGCATCATTTCATACTACACCTTCCTTAGAACTGTTATCTAACTATCATTTCATAGTACGCCTAAGACAAAAAAAGAAATTATAAGCTTTACTCCAATCTAGTATTTTCTTGTAGGAAAAAAAATGTCTCACTAATAAATTTACAACAAATGCAATATTAAGTCTAGTATTGTTAGAAAATACATTAATACTCCTATAACACTAAAATGTGGTGCTTTAGGACTAAATCATTCTTCATTCTTCTATTTGGGCTTAAAAGGATCTTTATCAACATTTGGAGATCATGCAGCTATTGGAGTACGTAATGAATATGATTTATCTATATAGGTTTTCTTAATATTGATATAAATAATACTGTCCCAACCATACCTAAGTATACGATCTCGGCACCTCTAAGTCTATACGTCACTTCTCTCCTCAAGACTGGGATGCTGATGTCCCAACCATACCTAAGTATACGACCTCAGCAAACCTAATCACCACATACCTTGTGCTGGATACCCCCTCTACAGCATGCGGCCCTCAACAAACACCTGGGCCACACACCCTCCACTAGACATCCTCTTCTATAGTATGCAGCCACCAGGTACACTTTGGGCCGCATACCTTGTACTGAAGGATGCCCCCCCAAAGTATGCGGCCATCAACGACCCTTTGGGCCGCGCACTCTTCCAGACGTCCCCATCCGCAATGCACGGTCGCCAACAGCTCCCAAAAGCCGCCTACCCTGCACCAAGTCCCCTCCTCCAGATTGTTCGATATACACTAAAGGCCAAAGGCAAGCACCCCGAGCCCAATCACCATCTAGACAATCAAGACTGACAAGAAATGCCCACCTACGAAGATCTTCATGATCGAATACCGAATACCACCAACCCCAAGGGACCTTTTGGTAAATTCCCTCCTCACGATTGGATCTGAAAATGACCAGAAAAGGAATATTGGGCCAGAAAGCCCATATCAGGTAGGACCCACAGGTAAAAACTGTATAAATAGCACACTATTCTATGCATTGATTACGCATTAAATATTCTCTGAAACCACTAACATCACCAGCACTGACTTTGGCATCCAAGTGTCTTTTGCAGGCTCACCTGCGCCGTGACCAGAGTCCCTCGAAGCTAGAAGATTCATCCGACATCCCAACATCGAAACCGCCAACCAAACTTGTGAAGTACAACTTGGTCCCCTAAGAACAATTGGCGCCCACCGTGGGGCCCGAAGAGTATTTCTCAAGTTCAGCCTTTCTCGTCCCAAGACCATGGTGTCCACAAGGAGTAGACCAGCTGAAGTACCTACTAGACCCCCTGTAATGGAAGTGGGAGATGCCTCATCTGATGTATCTTGCATTCTGAAAGCTCAGGCTAGAATACAGCAAGAATTCGCAAAATACAAGAAAAGGAATGCAGACGAAATGGAAGCTCTAAGAGAAGAGAACTCCCGGCTCAAGAGGAGGATTGAAGCGGGTAAGGCTTTGGAAGGACCTGAGACCGTCCCCTGTAGGGCAGACCCCCCACCTGCCACGGAGGAAGAAAGTGAATACAAGCCCATGGGTCACACAACTGGTGGCAACTACAACCCTTTTGCTTCCCGAAGAAACCGTAGGCACCCGTTTGTCGACGGGATCGTAGAAGCGTCGCTCCCTCTTAAGTGGAAGGCTCCAACCGTCACCTACGATGGCACCACTGACCCAGACGAATTCATATCCATTTATACCAACCAAGTCGCCCTCTATTCGACTGACGACGTCGTACTGTGCAAGTCCTTATCTGTTGCACTTAGAGGATCGACATTACAATGGTTCATGAGCCTACAGCCCTACTCTATAGATTCCTTCAACACATTGACCACCTCTTTCACCACCCAGTTCGACACCAACCGTCGACACGACCTCACGTCCCTGTCACTCCTGAACTTAAGACAGGAGGAAGGAGAGTCCCTTCGTACTTTCATTGACAGATTCGGCGTAATCGCCATGAAGATCGAGGATCTCACCCCAAACTTAATACTGCACTATATGGAAATGGCACTGAGACCAAGACCATTTGCTGATGAACTCACCATGCGCCCACCACTGGGAATGCAAGAACTGCGAAAGAGAGCATCGATGTTTATCAGAGTTGAGGAGATGCGGCACTACCAAGACAGAATTCGGACTACCCCAACCCATCTAGAGGCCAAAAGGGGCGCCAGGGAGCCGGTGAGTTGAGACCAAACCCGCCTCAGAGATAGAAAATAGGCCAGATTTTGTAATTACGCCCCCCTCAACGCTTCCAAATCCCGCATTCTTGACGAGGTACTGTAAGCAGAACTCATTGCTCCACCTAAGAGATTCCAGAACCCGCCAAATGCCGACCTAAGAAAATACTGCCACTACCACCGAAACAATGGCCACACAATAGAGGAGTGCGAGACACTTCGCGACAAAATAGAAGTGCTTGTACGCGCCGGACACCTGCGACACTGTTAAGAACACGGTCGAAGGGAACCCTAGGACCCAATACGAGAAGTACCCACGCAGAAACATTCCACGAAAGGACGACCCGAGAAACGAGCCAAGGGAACCTAGGCAGGAACCCAGAAGAAACACAAACTCTGAGCGAAGAAGGAAGGAACCATCTCAAGGTGGGAGGCGCCCAGAAGAAAGAACCCCCTTGAGAGGGATGATAAACACTATATCAGAAGGGTTTGCCGGAGGCGGATGTTCCTCCTCCTCTAGAAAAAAGCACCTGAGGGCAGTCCAGTTTGTCCACGCCGTCTCCAGGGTACCCAGGAGAAGAATGCCACAAATCACCTTCAGCGACTCTGACTTTCAAGGAGTCGACCCCAACCAAGATGATCCTGTGGTCATAACCATAGAACTCGAAAACTTCGCGGCAAAGAAAGTGCTGATCGACCAACACAACTCGGTAGATATCATATACTGGAAAACTTTCCAGCAACTCTAGATAGAATGCAGATATCTTCTCCTGGACAGCCGCAGACCTACCCGTTGTCGACCCAAAAATCACCGTACACAGGCTCTCCGTGTTTAAAGAAGCCAAACTTGTCTCCCAGAAGAAAAGAAAACTAAGGGAAGAGAGGAGACAAGCTGCTAAGTGCGAAACAGAAAAGTTGATGAAAGCGGGCTTTGTTGGAGAAGTGTGGTACACCACCTGGCTAGCAAACGTCGTTCTTATAAAAAAACAGAATGACAAATGGCGTATGTGCGTCGATTACACGAACTTAAACAAGGCATGCCCCAGAGATGCGTACCCGTTACCCAACATAGATCGCCTGGTAGATGGGGCAGCTGGAAGCGGCACCCTCAGCTTACTAGACGCCTACTCTGGATACAACCAGATACTGATGGCGAAAGATGACGCAATCAAAACCGCCTTCATTACGGAAGAAGCAAATCTCTACTACAAGGTCATGCCCTTCGGGCTCAAAAACGCGAGCGCTACCTACCAAAGGCTAATGGACAGGGTCTTCAAACCCCTACTTGGTAACATCGTCGAGGTATATGTCGGTGACATAGTGGTCAAGTCCCCCAACCCCACCCAACACGCCCTGGATCTCGTTGAGGTTTTCGACGCTATACAGAGATACAACTTGCGTCTGAATCCGGAGAAATGCACCTTTGGGGTAGACGAGGGTAAATTCCTAGGATTCATGTTAACCCGAAGCGGCATCGAAGCGAACCCAGAGAAATGCCAGGCCATCATCAGCATGCGCAGCCCCACCAATGTTAAGGAAGTCCAAAGACTTATTGGACGGCTGATAGCCATTGCACGCTTCCTCCCTAAGCTTGCGGATAAAACCAAGCCCATGATAAACCTGCTCAAGAAGTCCTCAAAGTTCGAATGGAGTGCCACATGCCAAGAAAACTTTGATCAGCTGAAACCATTGCAGCCTCCCCCAACGCCGTCAGCGCGACACTCGTGCAGGAATTCGATGGCACGCAACAACCCATCTACTTCACCAGCCACATACTCCAAGATCTTGAGACAAGGTACCAAATGGTCGAAAAGATAACACTCACACTAATCACAGCGGCACGACGCCTACGACCATACTTCCAAACACACCCAATCATCGTAAAGACGGACTACCCCATTCAAAAAATCCTCCAAAAACCAGACCTAGCAGGAAGACTTTCATCATGGTCCGTCGAGCTATCTGAGTTCAGCATCAAGTACGAACTTCACGGCCCCATCAAGGCGCAATGCCTGGCGAACTTCACAAATGATTTGCAACCTCAAGAGCCCACGCACGAATGGTGGATCATGCATGTTGACGGATCATCCAACACCAGAGGAGCCGATGCATACTCATTGAATAATCCCTCTGCTTCACCTTCAAAACTTCAAATAACCAGGCCGAATACGAGGCCATTGTGGCAGGACTACACCTAGCTCTCGAAATGGAATTCAAATGTTTGTCATGCAAAACTGATTCCAAACTCATCGTCGGTACCTCACGGGTGAATACCAAGTTAAAGATGACCTCTTATCTCAGTACTACCATTTGGCAATGAACTTGATATCAAAACTTGAAGAATTCAAGATCGACCATGTACCTCGAAGGGACAACGCCAGAGCCGACCTCCTATCAAAACTTGCAAGTACCAAAAAGAAGGGTTGCTATAGATCCCTGATACAGCAGGTACTCACCGTCCCATCCATACAAACACAAGTGGAATGCTTTGAGATCACCACTCAAGAATCCTGGATGAGTCCCTTCATCACATACCTCGGAAAAGGCGAAACACCTGCCAACCAAGGAAAAGGATGGACCAAGAAAGCGGCAAGATACACTTTAATAGCCAGAGAACTTTATAGAAGAGGCTTCAACCACCCCCTACTCAGGTGCATCACGAATGATAAAGCGTCCTACGTCATGAAAGAGATACACGAAGGCACATGCGGATACCACTCGGGGCCAAAACCGATGGCGGCAAGAATCCTCCGGGCAGGGTACTTCTGGCCCACAATGGAACAAGATTGCACCAATTTCGTCAAGAAATGTTAACCCTGCTAACAACACGGACCCTGCCCCCACCTACACCGGGAACCACTCCATCACATTACGGCACCCTGGCCATTTTCCAAATGGGGGATGGATATAGGAGGACCATTAACCCCCGGGAAGGGACAAGTTAAGTTTCTCTTGGTAGCGGTGGATTATTTCTCCAAGTGGATTGAAGCTGAACTGCTCGCAAACATTACGGCCAAACAAGTCCAATGATTCCTTTGGAGAAACATCATTTACCGATACGGGATACCCCACATTGTAATCACAGACAACGGAAGTCAATTCATTGACAAGGGCCTCGCCGTATTCTACCACGACCTTAACATCCAGCACATTATGAGCTCGGTCGAACATCCACAAACTAACGGTCAGGCAGAAGCCATGAACAAGGTCATCCTTAACCAATTAAAGAAAAGACTTGACACCGCAAAAGGAAAATGGACGGAAGAACTCATGGAAGTATTATGGGCATACAGGTGTACCCCCCAATCTTCTACAAAAGAAGCTCCATACAGCCTAGTCTACGGCACCGATGCAATGATATCTGTCGAAATCGGGGAACCTTCCATCCGACGAACTCATTTCGAACCCACCCCCAACGAAGCATGCATGAACACACATCTCGACCTTCTAGTAGAAAAGAGAGAGCAAGCACACATCCAGGACACGGCTACCAAACTTCGTGCAGCAAGAAAATACAACTCAAAACTCGAGCCCCAGTCCTTTAACAAAGGAGATTTAGTCTGGCGGATGGCAAGTAAAGCGCGGAAACATCAAGGCAAATTTTCGCCAAACTGGGAGAGACCTTTCCGCGTACTACAAGAAGTAGGCAACGATGCATATCGACTAGAACGGCTATCAGGAGACGCTATCCCCAACACTTGGAATGCCTCCCATTTAAAGTTTTATTTTAGTTAAGTCATGTATTATCTCGTCACTATAATCAAAGATGTACTCTTTCCTACCTGGCATTTTTCCCTAAGGAGGGTTTTGGCTAGGCAGGTTTTAACGAGGCATCTACCAGTAATGAAAGTTCGACGATTACAACCACTCTTTGAATTGCACACGCTCCCGGAGTAATGAAAGTTCGACGATTACAACAAAGGAGACCAAAGGTACATATGTACACTTGCTTCAATTGTTCTCACATTTGGCTTCTAGCTTAGCCTTGTAGTGGCGTGGTTCTCACATTTTTACCATTTCTTTCCTTTCCATTTTGTGTTTTCTTCTTCCTTTAATTGTTCTTAGTTTTCTATGGTTTATGTGCTTTCCATTTCCTTTTTGTTTTGAATCAATCCATCATCTTCTTCTCTTGAGCTTTGTGAAAGGAACTTTCACATCTAGATAGCTTGCTATCTTAATGTCCAGTGGGGATTTCACTTAGCTTTCTTAATCAACTCACACCATATTCAATAATCTTAAAAGAAAACAACATAATCCTTCATCATTTGGCCTACACACACACACAGAGTTTGACCTACACACACACACACAAACACACACACACAATTTGACCTACACACACATGAACCACCAGTAGAATCACATGAAATTGATATATTTATTGACATATATTTTGATTTTATTATAGTTGCTCATACCAATGTGTCTAGTGATGGACACGACGATTAAAAAAAGATGTTGTTAAATTTGATGATGAAGAAATTCAAGATGCTCGCACTAACAAATCTATCAATGGATATGATAATGCTTCTCATTGTGAATATAAAGTTTTATCTGTTGATGGTATTTTGGATTTCACATGTAATTTTGATATCTTACCTCCATTATCATCAATCATTACAAAATGCAAAACAATGAGAGAAAAAAATTAAGAAAAAATTAGATGGATTGAATAATGCGTCTAATGCAATATCAAACAATGAGAAAAGTTGTAAGGTTAATGTAATGGAGAAACCAAGTGTAGTAGAAGAATCAATGATATTGGATGATACATCTAAAGCATTTATTAATGGTGATGTAGAGTCTACTACTACTAGTGTAGATTTTAGCTCACAAGATGAGATTCTAAGATGAATGGTGATCCCATTGATTGTCCTAAAACACCTAATGAGGCTCAAATCGAATTGAAATCAATCCCTCCACATATAGAGTTTGTTGATTTAAAGGATAAAAAATATTTTTTAGTTATTATCTTTAAGGACATGGTTGCGAAGCAGGAAGAAAGGTTGTTGAAACAAGAAAAATGTCAGATGCAAATTCATTTGATATAATAGTTGATAAAAACTTAAAAATTCATGCATATTTATTTTTTGCTTTTAGTTTTAATAAAATTAAAAAAAATATAGAATTATAAAAATAAACTTTTTAATAAAAATAAACTTTAAAAATTAATAAAATTGTATAAGGTGACTTGTACTATATAAAAGTAAAGGAAATAAATCATAACATTTACCCAGATTGAGTGAGAAATCACAAATTTTTCTGTCTTCTCCTCAAAATAAGTTCATTGAGGACTATGTTTGAAATAAGTGTGGGGTGGCGGGCATGGTGGGGACAAGTTTTAGTTTAGGATTTTTATTTTATGTCTTTTAGTTTCTATTTTTGTTTTTTTGTTTTTGTTTTCTTTTCATTTAAAAAATTGTGATTCTTTTTGAGAAAATATTGAAAGAATTAATTAAGGAAAGCTTTGGCTAAAAATGACAAGGTTTTTAAATATGTCCATTGTGGCTACACCTTTATTTCCTGGAAACATACTGGTGAAACTTTTAAACCGTATATCAACAAATTTTCCAAAAATATTTACTTGCTTATAATAAAACATTTCAACATTGGTTTTTACGATTTGATTTAGTAACTTGAACTGTCATAATTTTGAAAAGAGTCGTGTTTTATGTCAAATGGATTGTTGAGTTGACTAGAACCTATCCTAATTGATTCATAATTATAAATTATGAATTGACATGTTTTGATAATTCATGGTTTAATATTTTGTGAAAGAGTTTTTGACCTTATGAGATTTGAGCTTAAATGTGATGGATGGACCACCATGTGTCATTCTTAGTTTTCTTGAGTGAATTTTACACATATTTTTATACTCTAATATTTACTTTGATTCTTTTGTTTTGCAACTTAGGTAGATGTGATTGAGACATTCCTTGTGTTTAGTGACTTAGCCAAATAAACCTACCTTTATAAGAAAGAAGAAGCTAGTGGATTGCATTAGAAATGGTTGATGAATAAAGTGTGCGGCTGAGTATCTCTCCCATAGAATAAAAGTGGCAAAAGGAAGAAAAGAGTCGTGAAAAAAAAAGTGAAAGGAAAACAAGAGTAGAAAAAGAAATTCTGAAAAAAAAAAGATAAAAAAAATTAATTGGTTTTCCGGAAAGAGCACAAATATATTTGTTTTTCCGAAATCTTTGCTCTTTAACTTTTTCTTTCCAAATTTTTTAACCTATAAATCCAAAAACTTTTCTACCTTTCCCTTCACCACATTATAACCTTTTAAAATTTCTCATGATCTTTGAAAGCATATTTTCCACAAGTGTAGGAATATTAAAATATTTCTATTATAGTAAGAATTACTTACATTAGTATTTTGGGTAAAAACACATGCCTAAACATTGAATATAGCATTGATTAAAGAATGTACATTGTAACTTGAGTGATCTCTTCGTACTTGATTTTCCTTGTGAATTCCAAAGATAAACTAAAGTGCTTAAAATATAGTTTTCCCATTCACACGATTCATGACAACTTGATTTTTTCAAAAAGTTTATTTGTATCCGGTAAAGTTCTTTTCCTTCGATTTAATGTTGATATGAAAGTGACTTAGAATAAAGTTTTGAAATTCCTTTGTTTCTCTCAAGAGTGCATAAGGATAAGTGTGGGGTGTGATGAGTACAAATTTGAGCCCTCACTTGACCTTTAATCTTCGTTTCTTAATTGGTGTTTATGCATAAAAGATTGTTTTAAGTAGGATTTGTTATAATTGGGTTTATTGAGCATGAATTACAAAAACATGTTAAAAATAATTTTTTGGTTACATAAGTGTACTTTGGATATTTTGAGATGTATTAGTGCTATTATAGCTAAGATAAGCTCATGGAGGTGTAGAAAGAAATGGATTAATTCTTCATAATATCTTTAACATAAAGCCAAAAATAGGTAATACTCAAATCCACAAGAAGTCAAGTCAAGCATTGCATAAAGGGACAAAATAGAGCATGAAAAGGTAAAGAAATGGTGATGCTTCCAAGGAGGTTAGCACCCATTGCCAAGAATAATGAATGGGGCGCCTAATGCCATTAGCTGCTGAAGAGGTCACCTAGCGAGTTATATGGACGCTAAGCGAGAATGGTCCAATGTTAATAGGTTGACTCAAGAAGGATGAGGGAACATGCAACGAAAAATTGGCCTATGCGATATTGTTAGGATTATTAGCACAATGCTTTGATAATTCAATAATGTTATGAATATTGTTATGACTATTAGCACAATGTTAATTTATATAATATAACAATCGTATGAGCCAAAGAGTTTTTAATTTTAATTGAGATTGCATTTTGATTAAATTTATAAACTTTCATGTGATTTAGTAATTTTTTTCAATAATTGAGAATATGCTTTGATTATAGGTAAAAACATTAACAAGAATGAATCAAGATTGTACTTGTGTTAATTAGCTTTTTACTTTATAAAGAGACAAAAAATAGATATGATTAGTCATAATAATATTTGACTGAGATTGTTCTTTGGTTAATTTAACATGATTAATATAAAAAGTTCTTAATTTTAATTAAGAATATACTTCAATTAAATTCACTGTGATTAATTTAACAAGTTCTTAATTTTAATTGATATTGTACTTTGTTTAATAGTAAGAATGTCCATAAATTAATTGAAAATTTACATTAATTAATTTAAAATCTAAAACAATAATTCATTGCATAATAATATTTAGAAAACCAATGATGAATTCTGTTTTCAAAAATCATTGGAATCAATATGTTTCCTTTATTATTGTTTTTATCTTTTCTTAACTTTTTGCAATTTTATTTCTATCTTTTCTTTATTATTTTGATATTTAATCTCTAGTAAATATTTTATCTTTCTTTTCTATTGTTTTATTTGACTAACCCTCTCTGTATAGTTTTTTCAGGAACCAATTTCTTAGAAATCAATTTCATATTTGTAGGAAAATGACTTTGACTTATCTTTACCCATACTAATATTTTTGGCTACTTTCTTAACACTACAAGAAAATTTGTCATTAAAAACCAATTTTAGTAACAAAAAAGTGTTAGTCACTATAGTGACCAATTTAAATATCAATCTACAAAATAAAAAAAATATTTGTTGGGAAAATAGTCACGATTATGAATAAAAAAATATTATTTGGTCTTTAAATTAGTCACTAAAATTTAGCTAACAAGGTTTTGGCTACCAAATATATTAGTTTATATATTGGTCACTAAACATTAACTACCAAGGTTTTAGTTATCAAATGAATTAGTTTATAAATTAGTCTCAAATTAGTTAGTGACCAATTTAGCAACCAATTATAATCTTTTATTCATAATAGTGAATATTTTAATAACCAATATTTTTTTATTTTTGTAAATTGTTATCTAAATTAGTCACTATAATAACTCTCTAAATTGGTCACTATAGTAGCTAACAATACTCACGTTGTTATAATTAGTATTAATTAGGTCACTTCAACGATAACATTATCAGAACCATTGTTTGAGTTATGTATTAAGTATTGACACATATGTTATTGGAGAGATCCCCTCGTTTCATTGATGATTTAAGTCACATAAACGAAGATATCAGGTGGTGAGAAACAAAAGGAGGAGTTTTCACACATCGTGACATGTATAGATGTGTAGAAATGGATTGTAATGAATTTACTTGGATTCATTAGAATCAGACGTTAGTATCTGGTAGGACATACTTATTACGAATCTTCCAAAATATGTTCGTTGATGTTCCATTTGTTGAATATCTTAAGAAAAATAGATTCATATGTAATACTTGATTAGATTCATATAACTAATATATCTAAATTCAAACAAAATAGTCCAAGGATTTTATGCATACAATTGGATATAAACACCAATCGGGGTATGAAATCAAGCTTTTGGGACTTTATGTGTAATCCAAATTCAAGCTTTTACTTTACCTAAGTTAAATACCTTTTCTACATCCTTCACAATGGACCTAAGAATGATATTATTCCTTTGTGTCCACATTGTCCAAACTATTACAATCCATACACACTTTCCCAATTTTTTATTTTATTAGTTAGCCCAAGTAGTGTAAATTGTTGAACGTGGTTTTCGCCATATTGTGATATGTTGTGAGAATTCCTGACCATTTGTCACACATGTTCCAAAATTTCCCTTACTCATATATAGTTAAAGAATAGGTGTTGAATTTTTTACTCGATCCAACTGCACATGACACATTCACAACTTATGATATCCACCCTATTTTAGTTAGATTCACGAGTTGCAATTCTATTTAAAAATACTTTCCAAGAAAAATGTAAAGCCCTTTTTTATGCTTTGACAATCGGAAATTGTCCATTTAGATATGTATCTTCGCCCATAGTTCGTTTTCTAATTTTAATTTTACTATCATTCCAAACCCACTAATCTTCCTTCCTCGTGTTTATTGTACTCTTGTCCAACTCATTCATTAAACTATCAACCTATGATTTCTCCCATTCAAAGCATTCTCTTCACCATTCTAATTTCCATTCCTAAGACCTATTGTTGCAAAAACTCATTTCTCCTATTGTTGCATCCTTGGAAAGAGAATTTGTATATAGCTATGGATACTTTTCCAGAACGGAAACCTCATTGGGCCACGTTCCCAAAACAAGATATTATTTCTTCTTCCTTAAACTAAGAAACATTATTATCATATCGAATCATAATTACTTTTACTTGTAGAATTTAAGTTTCTCCAAAAAGCATACTTTGACTTCAAGATATCTTTCCACAAGCTATGTTTATCTTTTTCAATCGCCACTTTTATTTTCCTAATGTACTCAAAGTTCATGTACTTTACCTCCTCTATAATCATTAAACTAAATATTAATTCATTGTTTTGTTATTTATATTTTACAACACATGATTAGTTTCATTACATAGTCACACAAATACCCTTAAGATGCATACATACATAAACACAAATTTATGTCTTTATATAGATATAATCACCAACAATAGTCATTACAAATAGTCAATACCTCCTTACACAACATTTATTTGTTTTACATGCATCAACATATATCCTTTCAAGTGTTGCGAATATATGGTTTCGACAGTTGAATAACTACTTTAATTATTTACACACTTTTCAACAGAAAATGAAAGCTTAATCTTGCAAGTTTTAGGGAGTTGTATCAGTTTCTAAACTTGAAACCCTAAATTGGCTGTAAGGGCATCAACAACTACAAAACTTTTTTATGGTCGCATGATTGTTTCCTTTGCATATAATTTATTAATACTTTGATTAGTTACTGCTTTAAAAATATTTTGGTCAAGGTTTGTTTCAAAAGTTGTAGTTAAATATTACTTACATTGTATTTTAATTGATTTATATTATTGTTTATTTAATATAACTATGTTTATATATTTTAAAAATCTTAAAATTTACTTAAATATCATATGATCCATGCCAATATAATTTTGCATTGTTGTATGTATGGACTAAAGTTGGTCTAAATCAGTTATTATTGTTCCCTCTCGAGGTATTGTCTGCTTTGGAGCGTGGAGTTCTGTCACAGACAGTTTTATCTTTAAAAAACACCTCAAAAGGAAGGGAAATGAATTTAATTTATGTTTTATTTCGATCCCTAAATAATGAGAGTCTTTTTTATTCAAATAATATAATTGAATTTTATTTGTTATAATCAGAAAATTGTAACGACTCAAACATGGATAAATCAAGTCATTTTTTTAATAATAAAAATATTTCTAATTAACTGTTAAATAATAAGATGATGACTAATAAAAATAGAGTTAACTCTGACTTCAAATTAGACTAAACAAAATTAATTAAATTTACTCAACGATAATTGTATATAATTTTAATATTTATATTTATTTAGGATAATGTTAACTAAATTGACATTTATTTTTAATTTTTAATTATTTACAATATTCATTAAAGTTTATTTTAGTTTAGTTAATTATATTTTTTAATATTTATACTTATTTAAATTAATGTAGTTAATACCGATATTTTTCTTATTTTAATTAATATAACTCTTTAATATATATGTCTAAATTATTGTCAACTACACTAACATTAATTTTATAAATCATGTAAATCTACGTGCTTCTTTGGAAATTATGTTTGGAAAAGCTCATTCCAAAATGCATTTAACATAATGAAAAGTTTGTTCTAAGTACATTTCATACATTCAAAATTTTGTTCTAGAAATCCTTTTCCAGACACAATGTTCTGAAAATTCATAAAGCTTGTTCTAGAAAGGTAAAATAGTCATTTCGAAAATTAGGGAGTTGTTGTTAGAAATTAGAACGTTGCTGGAAAAAAGAAAGCCTTTCCTTTGCATAGTCAAGTTCGTCTTTACTATTTTAAACATTTCCTTGGGCAATGCTGGTTTCAAAATGTTAAGTATTAAGTGAAAGATTAATTTAGTATTAATTTTTGTTCTTACTTATTATTTGACATAACCGTATATATATTGTTTTTGAAAATCATAAAATTAACTTAAATTATCGGAAATCATTAAGAATGGCAACGAGACGAAACAAGGATGAGTTTTGTTATCTCATACTCATTTTGTTATTTTATACTCAAACTCAATTAGTATCAAGTTTTTGTCTCTTCCCATCCTACCGGATAAGAGGTATATATTCGTACCCATACTCTTGCCCCCTCTCTTAGTGTTTAAATATCAATTAATTAATTTTTATAGAATAATAAAAAAATATAGTAGAGTAAACATAATATTATTTAAATATTCAATATTATAAGGAATGTTGTTTCTTCAATATCAAATATTTAGAAATAAATTATAAGTATATACATTTCAAATTCGAATATCAAATAAAATTTTATTGAGAACAAAAACATTTATTAAATTTGCAAACATTAATGAAACCTAGTTGATAAAATTTTAAAATGTTTAAAGTTTTCCCTAGAAATTCACTACAAGAAAACTGATAAATAGTGAGCAATTTTGGTGACCAAAATCATGTTTAGAGACCAATTTAGAGACTAATTCCTTTGGTAGCCAAAACTTGGTAGCTAATGTTAGTGATCAATTTAGAAATAAATTAATAATAGAAACGATTTCAATTACCAGTTTAGAGACCAACTAAAATTTTTTGAAACTATTTTAGTTACTAATAATTTTTAGTTTATAAATTGTTATCTAAATTGGTCACTATAGCAACTAATTAACTTTTGTCATTAAAATTGATCATTATTCAAGAATTTTCTTATAGTATTTGATTTGATTTCGTTGGTGTTGTTGATTATTTTTATAATTTTGTTCAAGAGGACTAAAAGGAAAATAATACATTGACTTAGACTTTACTCTCTATTCTATTATCGCTCAAGTGAAAAGATTTTTCGTTCAAGAAAAAATAGAGACTAAATGACCTTACCCTTGGTCTTGTTTCCATTCAACAAAGAAATTTTCATTAAAGTGAAGAGATTTTGGCTCGAGAAAAAATATTTTTGCTCAAAGAAAAACATTTTTGCTAAAGCTATTTTTTTTATTTCTAGTCTCTTTTAACTTGTTGAATTTATAATGCAAAAATGAATAATAATTTTTATATTTGATTGATTTATGGTATTGAATGAGTTATATTCTATTATAATGCTTATTAAGAATGAGTGAACTTATATCAAGGTGGGGTCATACATCTTGGATGATGTGTGCACCATTGTTTGAGTTGTGCATTAAGTATTGAAACTTACGTTTTAATAGAGATTTCCTTGTTTCACTCATGATCTAAGTCACATAAACAAAGATATCAGGTGGTGAGAAGTAAAAGGAGAAATTTTCTCTCATCATGGCATGTATAGATGTGCCAAATTAGAATATTGTAATGAATTTACTTTGATTCTTGATTCTTATGTTCGCTAGTATATCCATGTATTGAGTTGAAAATCATTTTAAACTAAATTTTCAAAAGACGAATTATCCATTGTTTTAATTATTTAAAAATTTACTTATTTCAATAAATTTGAAAAAAAAAACTTCCAAGCTATTAGTAAAAAACCTTGAAATAAATCTTTTATCTCCACATACATTTAAGAACAAGTAGGCGACACATGGTTACGAACATGCTTCTAGTACATTTTGTTCTTATGGGACTAAGTTGTACTCCACAAGTATAGGGGTCTGCCTGGTGCTCGGTTGTTGACTGGTCTCTTCTTACTCTGATGACGACGCAGGGGTGCCTGCAATAGACATTCTAATGCTTAAGTTAGCACTAGTGATGTCAAGGATTCAGAGAATATTTTAATGCGTAATAAATGCATAGAACAATGTGCTATTTATACCCTTTTTACTTGTGGGTCATACCTGGAATGGGCCTTTGAGCCTAAGATACCTCTTTTAACTATTTTTGGATCCAGTGGAAGTGGGTAAAATTACAATAAGAACCCTTCAAAGTTGTTAGTGGGCGGCTCACAAGCTAACGTGGACGGATATCGCATACTTGTGGAATATTTCAAGTATACGGTATCCGGTAAGCGTACATGTGAGTTTAGGGGGTTGGGTACTCTTGGGCTGCATAGTCAGTTAAGTATTTATGATTGCTTACTTCATGCTAAGGGGTTCCTTTTGCAATATATTAATTTCATTACATAGCCACACACACAAATACCCTTAAAACGCAAAAATAAATAAAATTGTATGTCTTTATATTTATATAGATGTCATCACCAACAATAGTAATTGCAAATAGGTAAAACCTTCTTAGACAATATTTATTTGTTTTTTACATACATCAACACTTATGCATTCAAGTGTTGTGAATGTATGGTTTCAACAGTTGAATAACTACTTTAACCATTTACACACTTTTCAATAGAAAATGAAAGCTTAATATTACATGTTGTTGGCAGTTGTATCAGTTTCTGAAAATGAAACCCTAAATTAGCAGTAGAGGCATCCAAACAAGTACATAGCTTTTTTAAGGTTGCAGGATTGTTTCCTTTGGTAAGTTGTTGAGAAGCTCCATCACAACATCTTGAAGTTGGAGTGGAAAAGTCTGGATTAACCAAATAAGGCACACATGGAAGAAACATTGGTTTATACTCATCACACATGTCAGGCATTTGACCTTCACTCATTCTTGTTATGACCAAACCATAAGCCATAACAAACATGACCAAAGCCAAAACCTTCTTCTCCACCATCTTTTCCATTGATTATCTACTTTGCTTTCACTCTTTTCAAATTATGGGACTATCTTTGTTAGAATATCATTACTTATATAGACTTAATAGGAAGCTTGAAATAATTCAATTAAATTTTATCACATTTTATCTTTTTTATTTTTACGTCAACATGATACTTAGTTTTCTCAAACACATGAAAATAATGAATGATTTATGTATAACATTCCAATTTAGTCCGTTACCAATTTAAACATTTAAATGTTAATTAATGTCTATTCTTACGTACTACTAACATAGTTGTTTCTATATCTTAAAAAACTTAACTTAAAAGTGACATGTAAGTTCGGATGGTTAACGAACCCATCTTCATGGGTATTGTTGAAATTTGTAGAGTTTCACATAAAATTTCTTGATTGATTATGTAAATGTATGTATAAGTATATTCAATTTTTAAAATTAGGTATATAAATAGAGATAATTATGTAGATATTTGTTTCATTTTTTTTCATATTTATTTTAGTACTCATTCTCGTTATGATATTTGATATTATTTTAAATTACCAAAACACTTTTAATTTATCAGATAACAATCTTATATTTTTTTTTGTCTTTAATTAGTCTCATCTTATTTCTAGGACATAGATTTCATATTTTTACTCTTTTCTATAATTGTTTTTTTACCATAAGCCAAATTTAACAATAGACAGCGCACTTTAGACAACACTTATTTAATTAAGTGCTATAAATGGAAATGTAGAACATAAGACGACGCTTTATTAGATAAATGTTGTCTAAATGGGTATCTATACATAGCGCTTTTTCAAATAAACGCTATTTATATTTAATGATTTAAAAAATAAAATTAAATATTTTAAATAGATCAAACAAAAAGCGTTTAAGTAAAAAAGCGTAGTCTATGTATTCAAAATAGAGAGCGCTTAAGTATAATAGTGCGTATATGTATTAAAGAAAAATTTCCCCCGCGCCATACACTTCACGTTTTCTCTTCTACAACCCTCACACATCATATGTATTAAAGAAAATATTTTCCCGCGCAATACACTTTGTGTTTTCTCTTCTACAACCCCCACGCAGAAGCATTCGCGACTCCAACTACAGTAGCATTTGCGCTCTCCAACCACAACAACATAGCCCTTTCCAATCACAATAGCTTTCATTCTTCGAGTGGGTGTTGTCGATTAAGGGTTTGGGAAAGTATTCTATAACAATTGTGAAAATTAATTAATCAAATAATTAACTAATTAATAAATACGAGTAGTGAGAGTCTTTGTGGCATTAAATATTGATAGGTATGACGTGGTAAAGTACTAGCTCAAACCTGTGAGAGACTTGGGTTCGAGTCCTATGTATGAAAATTATGTGTTGTTTGTTTATTATTAATTTTAATATTATACATGGTCATGTTGGGTGATAACATGATTATAGAATTATGTGAATTGTCAAGAAACATGAATTGGCTTGGTGGTTTAGCTTCGACTTAGCATTGGTATGGTCATTGGTTCAAACCTTGGTGAGCCAAATTTAACTATGCTTTGTAATTAAGGGGGACTTCTCAAAATCTGCATCATTTTAAGCAAAGACATCCAGGTTAGGGGAGCTGAATCCATAATAGTATGCTTTGGTTTGATTGCATGAATTTGATGACTTTATGCCATGGATTTCGTGTTGGTTATGTGATGAAATTGGGGTTTGGGTGGTTTGGTACTATTTTGTTGAGACTTTTACCTAATTGCATGAAAATGATGGGTCTTATGTGCTGAGTATGTTGTTATTATGCAAATTTGGGGTTGGGGGCCTATATTGCGTCTAAATTATGCTTGTAATGTTGGTACAATGTTGTCAAATTGAATTAGTATGAATTGGAATGTGTTTTGGTCACTGATGCTGTGTTTGTGTGCGTGAAATAGTGCCAGAGTCTACAAATCTCGCTCAAGCGAGCCAGGCTCGCCTAGGCGAGATATGCAGGGACTCGTACCCCTTTTCTGCTCGAGGCTATCGCTCAGGCAGAAGGTTTTTGGTTTGGGCGAAAGGCCATCTCGCTTAGGTGAGTGAGCCTCGCCTAAGCGAGAACTCAAAAGGGTTGGGTGATTTGGCTTGGGAATCTCGCTCAAGCGTGGACCTCATTTTTTGAGCGAAAGAGTGTCTCTCTCAGGCGAGAGTCCCTCACCTAAGCGAGAATTCGAAGAATGTTTTGATGTTGGCTTAACTCGCCGCCCAGGTGTGAGATTAAATTCTTGGGCGAAATGTGGTCTCGCCTAGGCGAGTGTAACTTGCCTAAGCGAGAGTTCAAGGCTGGTTCTATGTGAGGTGCTCGCTTAGGTGAGGTAACCTAGCCTAAGTGAGATGGACTGGAGTACTTAGGCAAATGCTTTAAGCTTAGCAAAGAATGGATGGATTAGGTGATGAAAGGCAAATGATTATATGGTATTAAATTGATTGGTGGTTGATGTGTGTACTATAAGGCTTCTGGGATATCTCATAGGTGGGTTTGCTGGTGTTCCTTGGGTTGTGGCCCGGAACGTATTCTTAAGTTGTGGCCCATGATAGGAGTTAAGCACGTGGCATTCTATGGGTTGTGGCCTGGAATGACTTTCCTTGTGTTGTGGCTCGGGATAGCGGATGAACACGGGGAACTCTTGAGTTGTGGCTCGGGTTGGCGAGTGTTGCCGGTGTGAGTGTGCTGATTGTGGCCAATACGGATGGGTCCAGATGGATTGCCCTCCTTAGTGATTTGCTGACGAGTTTGGTAGTCTTGAGACGTTACGGACTATGTTCGTATTTGGGAACTCCACCTGGCGTTACGGTGTGTGATCCGTAGCATGGTTCCCGCATGTGCTATATCGGTTGTGACCGATAGGTGTGGCAGCAAGGCACCTTGAGATACTCACCAAAAGATGTAGAACACTACTAGCATGGTTGTGGCCATGTGAAAGAGCTGGAACAAGTCTCCTTGATGTGCACTGTTATTTCATGGTTGTGGCCATGTGGAAGGAAGGGAATGAGTCTTCCTTGATGTGCATTGAGATTACATTGTTGTGGCCATGTGATAGAGAATGAGGAGGTTCTTTGGTGTTGAAATGATTCTATATATGGTTATGGGCATGCGGAATAAAAGAAAGGATTTTTTTTTTATATTTTTTATATATATATATATATATATATATATATATATATATGGTTGATTTATATATAATCATGTGTTATCTTTTTAACTCACCCTATCTGCTTGTGGTTGGCGATGATCGTGTATGCGGTACACGTGAGCAGATGATATTGTAGGTGGAGCTAGTGAGGCTTAGCCGCAGAGTGGGGGAAAGCCTGGGAGTTTTATATTATTTTGATTTGAAATATCTTGTAAACTCTTATGAGAAGCTTTATTATTATGTTCAGATTTATGAATTATGGATTTTGGTTTTAATTGGAAGTAATAAAATGTTATAAATTTCCCGCGTTTTTGGGAAATGAGGTTTTATTAATTGCGGCTTAATTACTTTTCTTTATTTTATTATTTAAATCCGTAATATCTGGTCGAGATGTTACATATTCCGTGTTGCGACAGCGAGTGGGCGCTCTCCATCAATTTTTGCAGTGGTGAATGACTTCTCTCGTCTTCCTGCAGCGAACGAACAACGACGACAACCAACCACTGCAATGAATACCAAACTCTCTTCTTTTTCTCCTTCTACCTCTTATTTTGTTCATTCTTTGTTCTTTTTTATCTATTTTTTCCACCGTTGTCATTGGAAGAAAAACTTGGATACCAAACTTTGTAATTTAGTGCAAAAATTGGAAGAAAAACATAAAAATTAGAAGGAAGAATGAGAGGAGCGAATAACCATTCTTGGGGGACTCATTATGATCAGAGAAGGGGGAAAAGAAAAGCAATTATATGATCGTACTTTCATGATTAGTGTATAAAAAAGGTGAAAGCTTGATTATATGAAATCAAATATATATTCAAATCAATCCATCCATCTTCATTTGAGAGTACTTAGGTTCATTTTAATATTCATATTCATAGTCTATCCATGCTATTGGATCTGCACTCACATTCTGCATCCACACCACCATATTTCAAGTAGTTTGGGAACTTTATGCAGTTTAACCAAAGCGAGTTTCCCTTTTAGATCTTTCTATGCATATTCACTTAAGTCATACATCATATATCAAGCTTTGGCATTGCATCTGGAAGTGGATGAGTTGAATTGGTTTGCTGTTGTGAATTGGTTGATTAAACTCATGTTCACGCCATTATTCTAATTTTAATATTAGTTTGATCAAGGGATTTATCTCATAGGAATTTCAATGGGTGCACATAATTTTATTGCATTTATAATTGCATGATAGCACTTAAAGTTTATTCAATTCACGGTGAGATGCTTAACACATGAATTCAATTGCAGCATAGATTGGATTACTTTCATGTATATGAATTACTGGGAGGTGCATTCTATCCGTGAAAAAAATTCATTCATTAAGGCGTTGGAATGTTTATTTCACTGCATATGATTTGTTTTGAACTCATTTTGCATATGCTACGGTCTGGTATGAATTAATGGGTGTGCTCTGCTGCTGTAATGTGATAAATTCACTATTGTCTTGTGTTATTTGCCACTGTCCTGCACTGATTGAATACTATCACGACATTCCAAGCATTTTCTTATTTAGCTTAGCACTACATCAAGGTTAATCTTCTTCTCAATTAGTTTAATTCATCTTTTCATTTTTCTTCCATCATTTAGAATTCCATTTATCATGTTGATGCATAAATATGGTTCTGAATTTAATTATTTCTCTGCTGCCAAAATCTATTTCTCTACTGCCATATAAAATTTGGACTTTGATGTTCTTGTCCTGTAGTAGCACTTTATCATAACAAATCTAATAATGCATAGTGAGTTTAATTTGGTATTTTGTTGTTGTCACGTGCTTAATTGTTATTGCCATCTGTTATATACACTCTTTGCTATAATTTCATGTGGCATTCATGGTGGCCATGCATCCATCTTCATTTGAGAGTACTTAAATTCATTTTAATATTCACATTCATAATCCATCCATGCTATTTAATCTGCACTCACATTTTGCATCCACACCACCATATTTCAAGTAGTTTGATAAGTTTATGCAGTTTAACCACTATGAGTTTCTGTTCTAGAGCTTTCTATGCATACCACTTAATTCATACATGGCATATCAAGCTTTAGCATTGCATCTAGAAGTAGATGAATTGAATTGGTTTGCTATTGTGATTTGAATCCCGAATCTATCTTGGCTCTTGTATTATGTCTTGATATGAATTGGATTAGGTAGGTTGGCATTGTAGTTAAGTCTAAATTTTGTCCAGTATATTAAACTCATGTTCACACATTCATTCTGAATTTTATATCAGTTTGATCAAGAAATTAATCTCACAGGAATTCCAATAGTGAACATAATTTTATTGCATTCATAATTGCATGACAACACTTCAAATTTATTCCATTCATGATGGGATGCTTAACACGTGAATTCAGTTCTCCAGTATAAATTTGGTTACTCTCATGCATATGAATTAGTGGTAGGTGCATGAAAATTCATTTATTTAGGCACCTATCCATTCTTGTTTTCATCATGCATTTAGTCTAACTTTTAATTGAATAAATTATTCATCTTCTTTCTTAATTCTTTTCTTAATTTACTTTTAATTTTATTTTCTCTCATTTTTAAGTTTCATTTGCTTTTTACGAAATATGGAAAAGGAACGTGGCAAAAATGGTTTCAAATTTCTATGGTAATTCAAGTAGTACATAAACATGTTTTAAGAAGTTGTTAGTTCTCAGTGGGAAGCGGAGATAGTTAAGTTATGAAACAATCCAACCATGTCCTTTTTTTGCACTTATAGCCACAAAGTATTAATTACATCATTAAATTTAAAGTATTACCTCTTGTATTTATAAAAGAACACTTTACTTTTAAATTTAATCATATTTCAAAAGACTGATTAAAATAATAAAATAAAGTAATTAAAATAATAAAACGTTACTTTTAAAATTAACTAAAGTACTAATATATATTTAAACTAAAATGTATTCAACACTAATATATATATATATATATATATATATATATATATATATATATATATATATATATATATATTTAAACTAAAATTTCTTCCGTTTTCCGTTTTAATGTGTTGTTTTTTCATGTGTGAGTTATTAGTTGTAAATACTATATGGACAGTGTATTTAAAAATATAATTTGACCAAATGCTTAAACATTCTAAACATACGAAGAGAAAGTATTATCTTCCATTTTTCATTTTACTAATTGTTCTTATTCTTGTTTTAAATTTGTAGTTGTTGACTTTAGTACACACAAATCACAATGTCTTCAAAATTGAGGTAACATGAATATTATGCTATAGTTTCTTATCGTAAATGGTGTTAGTTTGAAGAATATATGTATACATGTGAATTTTCCTTAGCTCTCTTTTTTAGAAACTACAATTATTAGATTAGGAATAAGAGTCATATTATTATATTGTAACTTGACCTTTATATACCTAATATTATACTAACTAACATGATAGATCAATAAAATATGGACCGGAAATGGATGTTTGCTAGTCGATTATTAAAAGAATATGAAAATGGGGTCAAAGATATTTGTAGATTTGCAGTTGAGCATGCAAAAAACCCTAATAGAATCATTTGTCCTTGCTTGAAGTGTTGTCATTCAAGGGTAGTGAACGCAGATGATTTAGCAGAGCATTTAGTATGCAACAAAATTGATAAAAGTTATTCATGTTGGACCAAACATGGTTAAAATCAAAATAATGATATAGCACATAACATCCATGATAGTACAAGTTATGCACCAAAAGATACTGATACAACTTATGAGTTAGACCAAGTTGAGGAGATTGCAAAAGTTGACCATGATTACCCTGGGAAAGAACCAAGAAACCTACGTCTTGCTTTGTCTACTAATGGAATAAATCTGCATGGTATGCAGAGCAACTCGCATAGCACATGATCTGTGGTTATGATTATATATAACTTGCCTCCATGGTTATGCATGAAAAGGAAGTTCATGATGTTGTCCATATTAATTTCAGGTCCAAAACAACCAGGGAATGACATAGACATATCTTGACACCTTTGATTAAAGACTTGAAGGATATGTGGAATGAAGGTGTAGAGATGCATGATGGATACATGGAAGAGATCTTCCAGCTAAGAGCAATTAATGATTTTCCAGCATATAGTAATCTATCTGGATATAGTATCAAAGGGAAGTGTGCATGGCCTATATGTGAAGATAATACAGATTGGGTGCGATTGGAACATGGTAAGAAAAATGTTTTTCTTGGTCATCGTAGATTTTTACCTTCACAACATCGTTATCGAGGGTGGAGAAAATCGTTTAATGGAAGAATAGAAGAACGTAGACCTCTAGAATTGTTGTTTGGTGATAAGGTTTATCATAAAGTAAAGGATATAAACAAAAAATTTGGTAAAACTTTTGCAATGAATTTAGTCACACGTGGGTGGAAGAAAAAGTCAATCTTTTTTGAATTGCCATATTGGAAATCCTTGTATATTAGACATTTCCTTGATGTGATGTATATTGAAAAAAAAATTGATAGTGTAATAGGTACATTGTTGAATGTTCCTGGAAAGTCTAAGGGTGGCATCAGTTCAAGGTTGGACCTACTTGATATGGGAATTAGAATAGAATTGGCACCAATAAAGAAAGGTAAACATCAATATCTACCACTGGCAGCTCATACTCTTTCTAGAAAGGAGAAAATTGTGTTTTGTAAGTTTTGCAAGGAGTTAAAGTTCCAAAAGGGTACTCATCAAACATCAGAAGCATAGTATCTATGAAAGATCTAAAACTGAAAGGGTTAAAGTCTCATGACTGTCTTATTCTCATGGAGCATTTCCTACCGATAGGCATACGTTCCATTTTTCCTAAAATGGTAAGATGGACCATAACAAAATTATGCTATTTCTTTAGAGCCATTTGTAGTAAAGTGATTAATGTTGGAAAATTGCAAGCACTAGAAAGAGAAATTATTGTAACTTTGTGTGAGCTTGAAATGTTTTTCCCACCTACTTTCTTTGACATAATGGTTCATCTTACCATTCATTTAGTTAAAGAGACACAATATTGTGGACCAACATATATGAGATGGATGTACCCAATGGAGCGTTATATGAAGATATTGAAGGGTTGTGTCAAAAATCGAAGTCGACCATAAGGATGTATAGTAGAACGATATAAGCTATTGAGTTTTGTACTGATTACCTCTCTAATGTTGAATCAATAGGACTTCCAAAGTCTAGACACTTAGCGAGAACCACAGGAGAAGGGATTACTGAAAATACCATAGTGACCATATCGAGGAAAGATTGGGAACAAACTCAATTGTATATTTTACACAATGACGAAGAAGTTGAACCTTATGTTGAGAGACACAAAACCATGATAAAAAGATTAAATCCAACTAGGACTGATAATTGGTTAAGTAGAGAACACAATGCAACTTTTATACAATGGCTGAAAAGCCACATTTTTGTATAGCTAAATGTGAACTCCTCTAATATTTCTAACAGATTGAGATGGTTAACAAATGACCCAACTTTTCAAATCTTCTCTTACACTACTTATATGATTCATGGGTAAACGTTTTATACCAAAGAACGAGATAATCAAAGTACTATGCAAAATAGTGGTGTAACTTTGGTGGCTGAATCTATGCATAGTTCAAGTGCTAAAGATATAACTCCTATATATGCACATATGTCGTTGATGAGTTCAAATTTTTGCCCTCATTTAATATTTAAATTTATGGATTTAATTGAACTTTCTGTGCTTAAAGATTGATTTAATTAGGATTTGTGATTATTGGATTTATTGAGTAAGTTTGGTAAAAGTGGCGTAAAAAATTGATTTTAGTTGCATAAAATATTATTGGATATTCTAACGTTTGTTAATGCAGCTGGAATTTATTTTTGGTCAATTAATAGTGTGGATTTAAAATATTTAAAGTTACAAAATAAGTCCAAAATCAAGAAATTCTGGAAAAGAATAAACCAAGAGCTAAATGCACCCCCAGATTTTATTTCCACACTCCTTCTAAAGTGGACACCAAAAACCTGTTCTGCACCCCCAGTTTTCACTAAGTTGCACCCCTCCTACCACTTAAAATCCACTCAACCAGATTATGTCATGTGGCAATCCCCACCTTTCAAATCAGGCCAACCATATGCTGACACGTGTCATAATCCTCCACTCACCAAATTGACCAATCAAATCTTGCCACGTCATCATCTCCTCCATCTCACACATGAAACCCTAACCCTAATTTTCCTCCTCTCCTACCATCACCATGGCAGCCGCTACCCTAGCCACCAATCTCGCCGGCCACCACTGCAACTCGCCGAAAACAGCAGCCTCAATTCCCGCAACCTTCACGCACCATCGCAACACCTCCACGACAACCATCCTCTCCGTTCGCGCAACTACAGCGCGCCTCCGTCGCACCATCTCCACAGCAGCGCCAGCCACCCCGCCTACACCTTCATCTGCGCGAACCAGCTCCGCAACACCACCACAGTTCAGTCTTCTTCTTCCTTGTTCGCAACACCACCGCGTCGCACTCCATTCCCAGCTTACTCCTCCATCTCTGTAGTAGCCACGACAACCACCGCAACGCCGTCGCACACCGCCAGCGCGAACCTGCGCATCTTCGTCAGCCACCATTAGCACCACCGTGCAGCAGCAACAAGCGCGTCAACCATCTCTGCACCTGTTCGTCCCTCGCTGGCAGCCACCGCAAAACATGCAGCATCGTGACAATGCGCATCTTCTTCACTCGCGTCGCGCCACCACGCCGGAAAACGCTGCTGAACCACCATGGAAGCACCTGCAGGAATCACAAAGCCGCCACGCAAACGCAACAGCAACCAAGTCGTCAGAGCAGTCACCACGTCGAAGCAGCCGCGCCGTCATGAGGGAGGGAGAAGAGTGTGAGAGTGAAACCCTAATTCTGGAAAGAGACACTCTGCGCCACGTGTCAGCACTTGATAGGACAGTCAAACTGGTCAACTCTGGTTAAATGGTCAAAGTCAGCAGTCAACTCTGGTCAAAACTGCAAAAATGGTTAAATAAGAGGGGCATAATTGGAAATTGGGCTGGAATTAAGTTGCTAATTAATTAAATAAAAATAAAAGATTTTAGCAACTGATAGATAAAGCCCAAAGTCCAGTTGAAGCCTATATAAAGAGACTTAAGGGAGCAGAAACGACAGACAAATTTTACAATTGAGACAGCTGAAAACTCTCTGGTTTTGGCAGACACCGTCATCCATCACATCTCTCATTCTCTCTTTTATTTTCTTTCCTTCATCATATATTATCATGTATTCCATCAAAGCCATGGAGGGCTAAGCTTTAAGGGTTGATTCCACTGTAATTTCTTAAATGGATTCTAAGGTTAGATGAATTTATGTGTTTGTTATTTTGATTATTGTTGTGGT
>Ga0209589_1000355_pt1 | contig 60859 bp, 18 predicted proteins | sample CowpeawhiteBW_FD_187525 | JGI IMG/M metagenome (GOLD analysis project Ga0209589, IMG submission 187525) | Root nodule microbial communities of legume samples collected from California USA - Cow pea white BW (SPAdes) (version 2) | ecosystem: Host-associated > Plants > Roots > Nodule | place: USA... | reverse complement strand
AAAAAAAAAAAATATATATATATATATATATATATATATATATATATATATATATATATATAAACGAATATGTTGATTCTTTAAATGGATCCAATTAACTTAATTCAACCAAGTTCTAAAAAATATACTTTTGGGTTTGTGTTCAATTAGATTAGGTTACTTAGTGTGTTTGAAAGAGAAAATTCAAGAGAAAAATTCATGTATTTGAAGAATTTATTTTTTTTTAAGGAAACTGACATGTTTGAAGGAAGAAATTAAAAGGAAATTGAAATTAAGAAATTTTAAGAAAGTATTTTAAATAAAAAATAGTAGAATTTGAAATTTTATCAAAAAATGAAGAAATTGAAATTTTTCAAGTTGTAAAATTACTCGTTGGTTAAAACAAAAAAAGTTCAAAGGTCTAAAAAGTCGACTCATTTTGATCTTCAGTTTGAGTCGAAAGCCGAACTGAGTTGAGTCGGAGAGAAGGTTAAGATGAATAGGTTTGGACTAAGGTTGTGTTCATATAAAAAGATGGAAATAAGGAGAGTGTAAGGATGAATTTGGGTGAATATGAGTAAATAATATGTGTGTTTTTTGAGTGGATTTAGAGAGTAAAATGAGTGAATTTGGAGATAAATTTTGTAAAAGTTAGTGAGTGATTTGAGTGATGTGATAGATTAAAAAAATATTTTAATAGATAAAATTTTAAAATTACCAAATTAGCCCTAATGATAAAAATAAAATAAAATAATTATTAAAAGAGTTAAAAATATTAAAATTTAAAAATATTTTAATATATATATATATATATATATATATATATTAATAATAATAATTATTATTATTATATATATTATTCCTTTTTAACAATATTTTAATTATTATTAATTATTATTAATTATTATATATATATATATATTAATAATATTTTATATATATTAATTATTATTATATATATATATATTATTATAATTTAATACATATATTAAAACATCAATGAAAAAAATAAAAATAAACAATTATTCAATAAAATAAAAATATTAATTTTAACAAAATTTTTATTACTTTTAATAATTATTATACCTATTTTTATTATTTATAAATATTATCCATAGTAATAAAAATAATTATTATATATATATATATATTATTAATCATAATATAACTTTTTAATAATTAATAGATTACTAACTATTATTCAGTACATCATTAAGTATTATATATATATATTATTTATTATTATTAATTTATTTTATATATATATATATATATATATATATATATATATAATATAATATAAAAATGGTATAAAAGTAAAACGTGTATAAATAATTTCAAATCTTTTGCAAAATAGAGTGAATGAGATTTCATAAGTAATTTGAAAATCCCGTCGTAATTTTTTCTTTGAAATCATATAATGTGAACATGACATTTTTTTTATATCCATCTTTGCAAATCACTGCATCCTTACCATCTGTTCAAACAAACAGATTCTAAAGGTCCAGGTGAGTTAGAAATTAAAGAATTTAATGAATCTTACTTTACCAATAATTTTTTTAATTAGTTTATGAAATATTTTAAACAAATCTAATCAACTTAAAAATATAATAGTGTTGCAAACTGGCAATGTATTTGTTGTAGGTTTTTTATTTAAAGGGTCGAAATACTTCAAATATCTCGTATATATTAATATATATGTTCTTTTGATGATAAAAAAAAAAAAAAGTTAATCTCATAAGAAATCCTAAATCAGCTTGACATCATGATAAACCCTAAGAGGTTGAATTCTCATATAATATTATCCTATCACTTCAAAGATTTATTCTCTATTGTTAATTTAGAAAGTATAAAACAAGATATTAAAATTGTTCTTTGCCTGATATGTCGATAGCTTCTTTGTGACGCACGATCAAGATTGAAGTGATAAGAATCAAAATTCCTGAATTATGAAGTTAAAATAGAATTGAGAACATTATAAGGAAAATATTGCAGTAAATTTTTCAAAATTTTAAGGTAAAAGTTAAGTTATTATGTTAACTTATTAATTTATAAATTTTTAATAAAAGTATTCATTAAAATAAATAATAACCATAAATAGATATGTTTAGCATTATGTATATAAAAGTAGAAAAAATTAATAACACTTCATCTTACGAGGTGGTGAATGTAAGGCCCATTAAAAATTCTTTTATTTCTTTTCTGCCATAAAGTAAAGGGTCTGCCCTTATAAGTGGGCCTAAGGGCTGGCCCAACAGATAAAGTCCCGAAGCTTGCCCTAAACCTAACATTTCCCTTATTTCAGAAATTGTTCCTCATCCTAAGAGTCGCAGCCGCACTTCTGCTAGGGTTTGCCTCCTCATTGTTTCAAGTTCGTTCAAGCTGTTCCTACTCCACGTAAGTGTCCTTTCCCAGATTTTATGGCTTCCATCGATCTCCCTCCGCTTTTTCCACTGTTAGGGTTTAGTAATAATTCGCCCTTGTTCCGTTTACCTTCTGTTTTCAGCTCGTTAGTTCACTCCTAGAGCTGCAGTACTCGTTGTAGTGCCGTCAAGGCTTCTGTTGACCCTGTTTCCAGGTAAGGGAAGCTAGAACCCACTCGTGTACTTCATTTTTACTGCTGTTTTACTGTTGTACTGAGGGTCTTTGACTGATTTGAGGTTCTGAGTACTTGAAATGCATTTGGTATGTTGTTTTGGATTGATGGGTACGACTGTTGCAGGAGAACAGTGGCAAGACCTGTTACTCTCGCCCAAGCGAGCCAGTCTTGCCTAGGCGAGATGAACATGGACTCGCCTAAAACCATTTTTGCGCGAAAGGTCGCCCAGGCGACCAACTCGACTTTTTGAGCGAGCGAGTACCTCGCCCAGGCAAGAGGGGTCTCGCCTAAGCGAGATCCTGCATGTGCTCCTGCCCCTTTTTCGAGCCCTCGCCTAGGCGAAGGGGGGCTCGCCTGAGCGAGCACGTCTCGGCTGAGCGAGACCCTTCAGCCTGAGCGAGGGGTTGGGCGAGGCGGTGCGATGTTTGGACGCTTGTTTGTTCTTGGATGATTGGTATTGGTTTGGGAATGAATGTTATGATGAGAAACATGTATATAATGGAGTATTATGTATGCTTGGCATGATTCATGAATTGTAAATGATGAGTTTGGTATGAATTCGACATGAGACATGAAAGGGTTGGTATCAATGTGACATGGTAACGATATGAGATGGAGTTCCATATTCTGGGTTCGAGAATAAGGAGTTGGTATGGCTTGGTTGAGAATACGAAGGCGATGAATCATGAGAAACTGTATGAGATGTATGTATATATTTGTGTGTATGCATGTTGAATCTGTTTGGTTGATTAAGGAAGTTTGGTCTGTGTCAGTGCGTAATTCCTTGGGATTCTCTAGGTGGGATTCCCAGGGTCGTGCTTCTGTGGTCGGGACGTAATTCCAGGGCCCTTGTTAGTGGGTGTCCATGGTGGTGCCCCATCTGTATAACTAGGTAAGGATTCAAGGTAAGGTTGCATCCTGACACTCTAAGGAGTCAGTTAGTCTCACCTAGAGACTCCTGTGGTGAGAGTAGTAGGAGGCATGAAATTCATTAAGGGCTAACCTTGTGGTGAGGGAAAATTGATCCATCGTAACACTTGTAACACATAGCTCGGGGGTGAGCAGAGGTATCCACCATAAGTGCAAGCATCCGCTGAATTCGACCAGGTTATACGTATCCGGATGAGTCGAGTCGAGTCGTAGTGTATTGATTGAAAGGTCATAACATGCTTGGTTGTTGTATGAATATTGGATGGTGAATGTATATTTGACTGTATGATGAAAATGTTGTTGGCTCTAGCTTATCCTGTTTGTTGTATGGTTGTCTTGTATGTGACTATTTTTTCTTGCGATGATCATCAATTTAAATTGATGGGAGCAGATGGGCGAGGTTCCCACGGTCAGCAAGGAAATGGCAATTCCGCTGCTTAGCCATCTGGGGTGGACTTCATGTTTCTTTTCTTCATGGGTTTTCTTTAGGGCTACGACCCATGTATTGCTTTATGCTTTACTATTCTACTCTCATTTTGTTAGACTTTTACCTGATTTTCGTTGGCATCGTGGTGTGCCCAGTTTGTAGGGGTCGTGTTAAGGACCCCAAGATTACTCTACATTACTATCTTGTGTGACGTTTTTTTTAATTTTGCTTAATAATTAAATGGGACGTTACAGTGAACAATAAAAAATATATGTAATAAAGTCATCTCAGGTAGAAAAAGATAAAAATGAAAATTTGATAAATATTTTGAAGGTATAAAATACAAAATCTTAGAAACTAGTGTTTTAAAACAATATTGCTAAAGTAACATTTAAAAAAATATTACAAAATTTTAAAAATATTTTATTATCCAACAACTAAAAAAGTTAAGAAAAAAAAGTTTTTTTTAATTAGTAAAAATTAGAAATTAAATAAAATGATGTGTAAAACATAAATTTCATTACCAGCATAATATTTACATAGTTTTAATAATTTAATTATCATCAAATGAACTGGTTAAGAATAAAGGAATCATAAACCACTCATTTTTTGGAATAAAAACTCAATGAATGTATTTACTTTTAGTTTTTTCAATGAATAGAGTAATTTTTTTTTTTTTTGTAAAATGTTGGATTTAAGTATTGATGAATTGATTGAATCGTATAAGAATTGTTTAATATGTAGGGAAAAAGGATAAAAAAATAAAAAAAAAATATTATGTAATAAATAGATAATTAAAAAGTAAATTGTAAAAAACAACATAAAAGCATATTATAAAACCTTTAATTTCCTTTTGTTCCCAACTAGTTTAAGCTTTTACTTATATTTTGAATTTTAACAAGAATTTAGGTTATTTAATTTACCTTATTTACTCAGAATTGAAGCTAGAAAAAGAAGTAAAAAAGTTGAGTAAATGTAATCCCAAAGAATTTGGCACATAAAGTACCAATTTAAGGTGTTTAAGTAGTCAATTTAATTTCAAAAAAAAAAGTAAACAACATAAAAGCTTATTAAAAATGTGAGAAAAAAAAAGTAAACAACATAAAAGCTTATTAAATGTGTTAGGCGAATATTGGTATGAATTAATTATGTTACATGGTAATGGTAATGTTAGTGTATTGGTTGGTTACAAATTAATGAAAAAAAAAAGATATTATATATTGTAAGAGTTGACTATGATAGTACATTTGTAATATAAACTTTTCATTTTTAGTGTGCTCTAAGTACTTGATAACATTTGAGTACTTTAGTAATATATGGTAAATATTATAGAAATTATTTTAATGAAATTCAAGAATTTGATTCTAATATTAGTTCTTAAATCAAATATTTTGCCAAAAATTATAGTTAATAATGTGAGTGTAAAACTTTTACATAAAAGTGTAGTTGTGTAAATGTTATAATTTAATTAAGATTTGATTTACGTTATTTTTTTTTGTTGGATAAATGATACAATCTACAAAAAGTTGTCAAATGACAAATTATTATAAATAAAAATGTATTGGTTTTGATAATAATTATCTTAAAAAATAAAAAAAATGGTAATTTCGATCAAATGGTGATGTAAAAATAGGCATATCTCATTCATTGATTAGTTCCTAACAATCAACAGAAATATGTATTTTTTATATCGGTTGTTATTAAATGACGAGATGAAATTGATTTTAATTATAGGAACCAAGTGCAAAAAATGTAAAAGAAAAGTCAATAAATTCTAAAAAATAAAAAATTATAAAATATGACATTTTTTTCATCAAAAGAACCACATATGAATTTTGAGTACTATTAAAAAATATATGATAAAGTTTTTTTTTTTAACATTTTTATCAAGTTATGATATTTTCAAATTTTTGGTTAACACCAATTTTTATTTACTTTTTTTAAACAAAGTGATTCTGAAACTTACAATATTTACTTACAAACTTCAAATTCCAAATAATACCACTAAAACCATAATTACAATATATATAAAAAAATGAAGTGAATTACATGGTAATAACAATGCATCATGGAGTAATGACTTATGGAAATAACAATATAAAAATGGAGAAAAAGTAAAGAGATATCCTTTATTGGTATTCCCAAAATTATAATACATAACATTGGTTCGTATTAGAACCGTTATAATACGTAGATTTATTTATGTATTATGTCGTTTCTAATATTAATCAATATAATATATTTATCAATTAATTATAAAGATGTGATTAATGATTATATTATTTTTAATGATGTTTATGCTATAAGCAATGCATTATAATATTGTCACTTTTCATCTGTTAACGAATAAGAAGATAATAGAAGTAAACATAGGTAGGTAAAAAAGAAATAATTACACTCACCGTGTGTTTCTAAATTTTTATCTTTTAAGATTTATTGAATTTTTTTTAAGTTTTATGGATTTTGTAGATTTTATAATTTTAATCTCTCATATAAAATCACGTCAGATATTATTATGAATTTTAATATCTCAATTAAATTAATATTTCAAAATTCATCTATTATTTACATTTTACATAAAAATTATTAAAAATAAAAAATAAAATAAATGAATATAAAATATGAGAGGAAAATATTAAACTTATGATAAAAATTATACTAAATTTATTATAAAAAAAATCTAATTAAATATACAAAGGTTAAACAACTTCACCTCAAATCTCTAGGCTAGAATCAAGCTTCAAAGGGCATTGTGTAAGGGTCTAAGACTTATTGAAATTTCTTATTGGGCTGATGGTGGTTTCTGGGCTGGACCAACAGTCGACATTACAAGGCCCAACTTGTTTACACTTTTTTTTTTCCTTTTTACACTTCATGTTTTTTCTTTTCCTTTTCTTGTATTCACAATTTAGTTTTCGAAATGTATTTCAAAATAATTTCTAGAATATAAAAAATAAGAAGAAAGTACAAAGAAAATCATTCATTCGTGATTGCAACAACATCAAAGTAAGATTCGTGGTGTGAGATAAACCTTTTAAAATTAAAAGTTATTATTTTTCCTCCTTTTAATATTGAAAACTCATTTAATATCACAAAATTTAAAAGATTAAGTTACTTCCTAATGTCAAATAAACATTAAGAAAATTATGTTAATAGTTTAATGTAACGAAATTAAAGCTTGGGATTTTAAGATGTGATTTATTTTTCGGATATTCTACTTTATTATATTATAAGAGAGATTCTCAGTTAGAAATAGAAAATATTAATAAATATAAAACATAAGGATCATTATAAACAAAATCCTTCTAATAATATGATTATTATTTCTACTAATATAATATAAAAATAGATAATATATTTTTTTTCATGCCACAATATTTCACACATTTTTAATGTTGTTTATTTTTCTTTTTGGAAAGCTTATAAATATTCGTAGTAACTTTGTAACTGGTCAAAAATTTCTCTCAACTATCAAATTAACTTTCTTTTATATTTATCTATATATATTTACTCTTCTTAATTGCTTATCACTTTCAATCTACTATCTTTTTTTTTATCTCTAAATTGAATTTCAACAGATATCTTTTTAAGAATATATCAATAGTTAAACGCAGCTTTTATCTTACAATTTCAATTGTATAAATTTAAAATACAGTATGTGTATAGAAAATTATACATTATAAATTTTACAAAATCAGTATTAGTATAAATTTTAAAATACTTTCCCCATCCAAAAAGGGTTGTTATTTTATTTTTTTACGAATATTACGATCAACAATAAATATACTAATTCCTTAAAATAATTTCATTCTATTTATAAAGTACATTATTTTTACATGACAAAGATACAGACATTAACATAATTTATTTTGGGATAGTTAAAAAACACTATTTATTTAAATTTAAGAACATCAATTAGTTTTTGTTTTTATTTTTATTTTTAATCGAAACTATAATCATGTTGAGACGGAGAAGTAAACTTATCATTATGCAATTTAATAATACCATTATAAAATTGCTTTACTGATTAATTCTATAAGCTATTTCCTATTTTTAAGAATATCAATAAAGTAACTTGTAAAACATTTTTTTTAATTTATATTTTAAATTTTTCGCGTGCATGTTTGTTTTGTCTATCTCCCAAAATGTTTAACTAAATCAAACTTCAATTCAATTGCATTCATAGTTCATTTATGATCGTAATTCTATGTTGATCTGATCCGAACTGATTAATAGTACAAAGTCCAAACCGTGGAAATTTGAGTCACACAGCACAACCTTGGATCCAACACTTTCACCTGTGTCTCGAATCCCATAATTCAATCAACCCCATTGTTCTTATCAGTCTGAAGCTCGGATTTTGAGTGTAAAGATCTGTGCTTTGGCCATGGAGAACTCGGAGAAGGTGGTGGCTGTGATCATGGTGGGTGGGCCAACCAAAGGTATTTGAAATCTTTGCATGTTTTCTGATCAAAGTTAGTGTCTTTTTCCAGTTTTGAATTTTGGGGTTCTCTTAGTATCTTACATGGCTTTGTCCAATTGTGTTTGCAGGGACCAGATTTCGGCCTCTTTCCTTCAATATTCCCAAACCCCTTTTCCCTTTGGCTGGCCAGCCAATGGTTCACCATCCTATTTCTGCTTGCAAAAGGGTTTGTTTCTTTGCCTCACCTCAATTACCCCTCTCACTGTTTCTCATCAAATTCAGGGGAAAATGAATTAAAAGGACTTCAATGTCAATGTTGACTTGCATACTTGTGTGTGTGTGTAATTACAAATGGTCTTCATTAGTTTAAACTCTAAAGTTCAAATATGTGTGTATATGATGCGTTAGTCTATCTTCTAAAATTCAAATTAGATCAAGTTGGAAAATAAAAACAAAAAACTAGAAGGAACTTCAATTTATGTTTGTGTGTGTGTGTGCGCTCACGCAGGCCAGTGTATGATCCATGTAGCCAATCTCAATCTCGCCTAATGGGATACTAAGACTCTATGGTTGTTATGCTGTCGATGTTTGTGTACACAAATTTGATCAAATTGAGAATGAAAGACCACAATGAAATCCAATTTCAATGTGGTGCGTTCTACATTAGTCTAAAACTATCTGATCAAATTGAGGGAAAGAAAACTAGAAGTAACTTCAGTTTCAATATTGACTTGCATACTTTTCTGTGTGTGTATAAATATACATGGTTTCATTGGTTTTGTTGAAAATTCAAATCGAAGATCACCTTAAAAACTGATGAAAAGGAGATGAGAGGGGACATGTGACTTACAAGGTCTGAAGTGGTTTTACTTACTAGTGTTGACTTCTACAGATACCCAATTTGGCTCATATATATCTTGTTGGATTCTATGAGGAGCGAGAATTTGCACTATATGTTTCTTCAATTTCAAATGAGCTGAAATTACCAGTAAGGTGAAAAGTGCATTAGTATGCAGCTTTAATAAGAGAAAGTATGTTTAACTTTGTTAAATTCTGGACCTGACCTGACCTTGGCTTATTACTGATATCAATCTAGATATTTGAAAGAGGATAAACCGCGTGGTTCAGCTGGTGGCCTTTACTACTTCAGAGATATTATCATGGACGACAGCCCAGTTAGAAACACTGCTCTTATCTGTTTTTACCATTTTATGTTATATTGTTGATTACCTTTGGAATGATAAATGTATAAATTTTAACATAGTGGCCACATTTTTATTGCAGTCACATATATTTCTGTTAAACTGTGATGTTTGCTGCAGTTTTCCACTACCAGCAATGCTTGGTAAGTATGTGGCTGTTAAACTGTGGTAGTTCTTCAGAAGTATGTCACTACTGAAATATTTCTTTTTTCCTTTTTGCAGATGCCCATAAAAGATATGGTGGGATGGGGACAATGTTGGTGATCAAGGTTGGTGCATAAGAAAATGGGTATACTTAAATAGCACTTATTGTACAAAAAAAGTGGTAAAATCTCCCTATCAATAGAGGCAGAGACAGACTAAGGATTTAGAGATCAATGTTTTTTCTATTCACACAATTCACATTAGGACATTATGGCATTGTTTGATAATGACAACTTCATCTACAACCTAGTGGGAAAAGGGCTTCATTGTTGTTCTGTCTATGGGCTTTCTAAATACATTCAGATGATACATATCCATAAAGATCATTGCTGTGTTTCTTTACAAAACCACTTTCATTCTCTTTTTGGGGTTCTTGATGTCTTGTGTAGGTTTCAGCTGAATCTGCTAACCAATTCGGTGAGTTGGTCGCTGATCCAACCACTAATGAGTTGCTGCATTATACAGAGAAACCTGAGACATTTGTGAGTATTCGGTTTGGTTTGTTTCTCTTCATTTTTTTACTAAGAAAAAAAAAGCACAATTCAATTGGGATCTTGATTGGTATAATGTGTGTGTGTGTGTATGTGTGTGCTGCTTCTACACCATAACAAAACTAGTCCCTGTGTAATTGCAGGTCAGCAATTTGATAAATTGTGGTGTGTACGTTTTCACCCCTAATATATTTACTGCAATCGACGATGTATATATTGGTCGAGAGGGCATAGGTTGGTCTCTTTCAATATAGTTTCATCTTGGAAAACTTGTGTTGCATGAATTGATTCTCTGAAAAGTAAGATTTAACTTGGTTCAACCTTTAGAATTTTAACTAATGAGTGTTGCATAGAAGTGGTATATATTATGAATCAAGAAGGCATAAGGTGATCTTTGTCAATTGAACTTTAGAAAGCTTCACTCGTAAGAGGCTTGTATTTCATTAATTGATTCCTGATACCAAAGATTTAACTTGGCTCTGACCTTCAGAAATTTAAACAAGTTTGTATAAACCGGTATATGTTATGAACTGGGAAGACAAAAACCTTACTTTTATCATAACTTAGAAAGCTTTACCATTAAAAGGTTTGTACCTCATGAATTTGTTCATTGATAGACAAGATTTAACTTGGCTTCAACCTTTTGACTTTAAACAATATAGGCACAAGACACAAAATTGCAAAAGTTGAGAAATTTTATGTTAGTAATAATGATTCTATTTTCAATCACTGTTTATATTGTTCACTTATAGACACACTCACACACATTTGGTAGCATATGACCGGCTCCTGTAATTGGTGAACCCATATAACTTTTCACTACAAATAATTTTTTTTATCAAATTGTAAATTGAAGTTCTTTAGGGTCTGTGTTTTATTAGTACCTACCAGATGTTGGATACCCTTTTCATTGCAAGAACTGTGTTGATAGGTTTTGAAATCTTTTGCGCAACTTAGGACTAGAGAAAAAAGTATATACACAAGGACTAAATCAAAATTGTGCGAACTGTATAGAGACCAATATATATCTTAATAAAAAATGTGTAACTACCACGTTATGATGGGGTTATGCAATACAAAGGCTGGTGTCTATTTTGAAAACTTTAGCACTTATAGGGACAAAAAAGATACAGAAATCAAATTTAAATTGGGACAAGGTGACCCATGTAACGATGAAATACATAGTTTAACCTATTTTATTCTGTCATTTATTATCTTTCTTATAGTTATTCCTTAAAAGAAAAAATGGGATGCTTCATAATATCATTTGATGAGAAGGTTCTCTGCATACTGAAGAACAACTTTTTTTAACTTGGCTCTGCTATATATGGTGTATTTGTAGCTTTACATATTTCTAACATCTATTTATGGCATTCATGTCTAAGAACTTGAAAATCTTGCATGCCTTTCGGTTTTTTCACTTTATCTATCGACTTTGTTTATTTTGTTTGCTGTTTTCAGTAAAGCTGAACCATTGGAAATTGACTTGATTTATTGACACCTTTGCAGCTAATCTACGTCGTCTCTCCAACTTTGAAACACTCCAATCTGCCACAAGGTTGATTAGTTACCTGTTTTTTATTTTATTTTGAAAAGAATTCAAAACTATGTTTAATGGGGTGCATGGATGTTGGTTCAGATGTGAGTTAAATGTTGAAGAGTCTCTACACTTGACTATAATTTTCTCTTTTAAGGATTAAGTTAATCTTGCTCAGTGTATGACAAATATCTAGCCTTCATTGCTTTTCTTCCTCTACTTGTCACATTGGCTCCAAAGGATTCCCCCTTTTCTTTGCACTTCTTTTCCTCTTTGAAAACTACAATGTCTTCAGAGGCTTATGGACACATTTTCCCTTCAGGAATATTCCTGCAGATTTTGTACGACTGGATCAAGATATATTATCACCTCTAGCTGGGAAGAAGCAATTATATACGTATGAGACAATGGATTTCTGGGAGCAAATTAAAACTCCAGGGTAGGGTTGCATTGTATCTTAACACTGTCTGAAGATTTAATATGGGACCATCATTAGGTTTAACTTATATTATACACTTACATGAACAGAATGTCATTGAAATGCTCAGAATTGTATCTTGCTCAGTTCCGGTATACTTCACCTGATCTTTTGGCCTGTGGAGATGGTAATAAGAGTGCAACAGTTTCTGGTGATGTATATATTCATCCCTCTGCAAAAGTTCATCCATCTGCAAAGGTAACTCCATTGCCTTCTCAAAATTGTAAATACTTTACCTTTACATACAAAAATTAAATTTGCTGTAGTACCTTATGCATTTCTGCTGAAAACTCCTAAAGTCTAAAATAGTAGTTACCTACTAAAGATTATATAGATCTGTTCTTGAAGGGAAAAAATACTTGACTAGAATTTATACAATATTTCCAAATGGTTTTTTTAAGGGTGCATTGATTCCTTGCAAGTTAAGAATTTATTTGTTAGGGTAAACTGTTTGTTGGACAGATGATGTTGGAAAGATTTTTATTCAGACTTTCAATCCAAGATTGAATACACAGTGCAAATTTCATTATTGCAATTATAAAAATGTTAGCTGCACGTGAAATGAAACAAAATTGTGGAGAAAACCAGAATTTCTGTTTATATGGACCTGAATAAGAACTTTAGGTGAAAGACACCACAAAAGCAAGTAGCGCTGTAGTAATAGTTGGAGACTTATTTTGTGGGACTCATGCATCATACCTTGCAATTAGATCCCAAACAAATGCTTGACATGAAATATAATGTAAGTTTTTCTTCTCTTTATTGAACAGATTGGTCCCAATGTTTCTATCTCAGCAAATGTTCGTGTAGGTGCTGGCGTCAGGTTAAGCGGTTGTATCATCTTGGATGATGTTGAAATTATGGTAAGGAACTGAAAGGTTAGATGTGAATAAGTATTTACAGTATATAAGCAAAAGTGATTCTTCTTCTGACAGGAAAATGCTTTCGTCACAAACTCGATTATTGGATGGAAGTCATCACTTGGAAGATGGTCACATGTGCAGGCAAGTTCAGTACATTTTTAATTAAACTGGTGCAACTGCTGAAGAGCATAAAAATATAGAGAAATTTTGAACAAAAGGAAAAGTTTCATTTCAGCCATCAACATGTCTGAGACATTTGGAATTTTAATTATTACAACCACTCTTGCTTACTGTGGCTCACCTATTGAATGATTCAGGCTGATGGTAACTACAATGCAAGACTTGGCACAACCATCCTAGGTAAAAACTTCTGCTTTCTTATTTTGTTTATGAAGAAAACTGATATACAGTTTTGGTAGGTACTTCTGGTGATGTTCTTCAGTTAATCATATAAAATTGAAGTTTTACCTTATTAATCTGTGTTGAACTTTATGAAAACTTCCATTTTGCTAATTACTGAGGTAAAACTCTAATCTGGATTGGAAAACAATGCCAAAAGTATTTCAAGAACTGTGTCCTATAAACACCATTTCAGTTGTGACCTTTTTCCTTTTCTCCTCTGTGATAATGATCATTCAGGGGAAGCTGTAACTGTTGAAGATGAAGTGGTAGTGTTCAACTGCATTGTTCTTCCCAACAAGACTCTTAATGTGAGTGTGCAAGAAGAAATCATCTTGTAATCTGAAGTGAGTCCTAAAAAAATAGAGGCTTGGAGCATTTTGGTTTTACCATTTCTTTCTACAGTTTGCTTGATCTAGGAATGCAGGTTAAGGTTAGATACAACATACAAGAAGAGTAAGGAATTTTGGCTTAATTATGGAGTTATGTACATTACAATATTTTTTTCCCCTTATTTTATGTACACAAATGGAACAATGTGTAAATCACTTTCCAATTATTAGGATCAAGCGCTTACTACTTGATCAAAAGTTATAACTATTATTCAGGGTACAACTCTTTTTTCTTAAGAGTCAAAGAATTCAAGCGTTACGATTTAATTGTGACTTGATCCACTTGACATCTGTCACCGGATAATTGATGTCACCTGCACCAATTTAAAAATTAAATTATTTTCAAATTACACCGTTCAAAAGTTATTTTTGTCTTTTGATTAAATTATACAACCCGAAAGTATTTTTGTCTTTTGATTGAATTATAGAAAGTCATGCTTAATTTTTAGATTACACGAAAAGTAAAGAAGAATTTCTTGATATTACATGATGATGATTACTTCCTGCACATCCCATATTTTCTTTTCTACACCTTTTTGTAGTGTAATGACAAAAATGATTTATTTTTGAAATGGTCATACTTTCTAGGAAATTATATTTGAAATGTTATTAAAAGACTTTCAAAGTTACGCTTTTGGGAAACATTAGGAAAATTCTATATTATTATTGTGAAAATAATCAATGTCATAGTTACACCTCTTTTTGTATACAGTTTTTTTTATATTTTTTATTATAGAAATATTTCTATTAAATTTTCATTTTAAATGAAATATTTAAATATTGGTTTTTTCTATAGCATTTTTTATCATCTTTTAAAGGTTTATGAATCTCCGGTATGTGCTTTCTCTATGCATTTTTCATCCTCTCTGTTGTATTGTCTTTCTGCTGTTTGGTCTAAGTGTTGGGTGAAGAGAGAATGAAGCGTTTTGATGAACATCATCACTCACTTTGCTGACGGCCACATACACGTTTGCCACCATTTTTTCCTCTACCACCATCACTTCTATCCAGTATAAGGGTATATCTAATATTTAAAAAAGTTATGGAGGTGCAAAAACAAAATATAGACTTGTAGGAAGCAATAGCCTAACCAATATGGGTAAGGAAGAAAACATTTTATAGTCATGCCATTACCACCCCTTAATTGCTATTAAAACCCCTAACATAATATACTGTTATATAAATAATATTTCACTTTATATATATATATATATATATATATATATATATATATATATATATATATATATATATATATATATATATATTCACTTTTACCTTTTATGTGACCTTTTCTCAAATCTAGCCGTTTTTTATTTATTCTTTTTCTTTTTAATTTAACCATTTTCCAAATTAAATAAATAAAAATAATTTAAAAAATAAGCAACAATTATCTATAATCAAACTATATAATTTTCTTATATTTATATTTATTTTTTTAATAGAAAATTATTAGTTATTAGTATTTTATCAGTGATGGAGTTGAACCTATTGAAATATTTATAACAATATACAAAGAGGATTCCCTCTTTTTTGTTTACATTTTAAAATATCAATTTTACCCTTTGAAATATAATTGTTTATTAATTTTTTGAAAATTGACCATTACTTTTATAAGTTTTTTAATCCCTGCTTTTTCTCTTTTTTTCTATTTATCAACAGTTATTCTTTTATTTATTTTTTATATATTTCACTTTATCTTTAATAAATATAATTTTATTTTATATATTAACTTAATAACATTACATTATTATCACTTACTAATATAATATCACATATATTTAAAAAATACGTAAACGCGATACCTCCTGTGTGTCTATATTTACACTAGTATATAATAAAAAAATTTGCTATCCCCATTAATATGTTTTATAAAGTGTTCACCTTATATGTTTGTTTTAAAAGGGGATCTTCATAAATTACCACTATTAGTTTTCCTATTATTTAACTAATAAAAACACTAAAAAGATAACAAAAACTTTTGACGTTAAAAATTAGTATAATCATTCAAATATTTAATTTGAATCTTACTCGTATGCAATATTTAAAAAGTTTTTTTTTATTGAACATTACTTGTTTTCTAGTCAAATCAAAATCGTCTAAAATGGCCATGTCTATGTATTTAAGAAAATAATTGAAAAAAAATAGCTAATGTTTTTAAGCATTATTTTAACAAAATATAGTATTAGAAATATTATTACTAAGAGGTTTTCGTAATAACTTTTTGTTAACAAAACCATTAATTTAATATAGATACCAGTAAAAAAAAAGGTGAGTTTACATTGAAAAAAAAATTTATTCAACTTTAAGGATTATATGTTTATAACATTTATATTAAAATTGTGAAAATCTAGAAAATAAATATTTAAGTAGTAGAGAGTTTAATAAAATGATACTTAAATAGTTTACTAAAGTCTAAGTTATAAATAATTTTTTCCATTATTGAATTCATTTTATAAAATCTTATCTCTCTAAAAAATTATTTATTTTAATCTTCTTCTACCTCTATTTGGAGAGATCTAACTCATTTTCAACATGTTATTTAATTAGATATCACTTTTGTATTCGTCGCAAAAAATTTTACAATTTTATCTGATCATAACCATAAATAGTGTAAGTTCTTTTTCTACCATTTTATAGAATAAAATATGTCATTTTCCTTGCATGAGTCTAATTGGTTGCATGTGGCTCAATTGTACTCAAATAGAGTTACCTATAAGAAGATATGTTAAAAGAGTATTTTGAGAGTTCTAGGAGTATAAGTCAAGATCAGGGAAGTTAGTATCTAGCATAATTGTAATATTGTGTGTATTGTATTGTATCGCTATGTGAAAAATCATCACAAAACAAAATACTAGTGTCATCAAACATGAAAGATTGACTTTTGCCTTATTCTTTTACCAAAATATACTAAAAAACCAAAATCAATACCAATGTAATAAAATACTAGTTAAGAACACCATAATTGTTGATGCAATTGTTGATGCAATGTACATTCAGTAAAAACTTTCTATTATTGATTCCTACACCAGACATCAAGACCTGACAAAGAAGTACTCAATGTGTTCCTTAATGGTTATTTCATCCTTCTTTTTTCCAGATTATTTTAATAGTTGTGAAGGATACGAAGTATGTTTTGCAAATTGTTGAGCTCAAGTCAAAAAAAGATTACACTCTCCCCAGCACAGAGGTATGAATCTGTACATGTACCTAGTCTGTTAGAGACATGATATACAATAACATAAGTGGACAAAGCAAAACTCATCTTTCAGGTCCATGAAAAAGGTAAACAAATGCTACAGCAAAGCACAAAAACAGAGAAGGAGCCGCAGATGCTACAATCTCTCATTCATGTTATCACAACAGCAGCACTCAACAAAAGTCCACTGTCACGCTTCCTCAACCAATGTAGCTCCTCTTTGCTTGGAAATTCTCTTACCTGCACCAGTGAGAAAGCAGTCCAAGAATAATCCATCCCTATCATCAATGGGGCAGTGCAGTTAAAAAATTCAGCAAAAATTCATCTTAAATGAGTCCAAGAATTCCCTGTGGTTCAGCTTAAACCAGAAGCAGCCACTCAGTAATTAGTACTCTATTGTTGTGGCCTCAATTCCAACTTGTAAGCTTGTATTTCCATTGCAGATATGGCTACATGCCCCTCTTGTGCAACATCTCCAAATTGCTCTGAGAATCCCATCACTTCAGGGTCTTCATGCAAGAGATTCAAGGAAGTTGCTTTGGCTTTTGAGACTGTAACATCCTGGAACATGCTGAACAGATTCACAGCCACATCACCCAGATTAGTGCATTGTGTTCTTCCCTTCCGGCAGTATGAAGAATCCCAATGTCGTCTGTGCAAAATTAGCACGAATCTAGGACCTTCAAGTGGTTGCTGCAAAAATTTTAGAGGCTTGGGAACCTTGAAGTTCACTATGTGCAAGTCACACGGCAAGGGAGCAGCAAGAGGAGAAAATGATCTAGGTGGTGGCTTCTCAGACTTGTCCTGTGGTTTCTTGGAAATGAATGTATGTAATGGATAGTTCAAATGAGAACCAACACAGTTAGATAAAAGAGAAGGGCTATAAGGGAATGGGGTGGAAGCCAAATTTGGTGTGGCAGAAACATTGGTTTCCAACGTTAGGTGGAAGACAACATTCATCACACGGTTATCCATCACTCCTTGTCCTAGACCACGACCGTCGTCTCTGACCAACCGGCGATCGAGCATTATCTCCAGCCATCCGTTTTTAAGGCTTGCCACACCTAATGATTGCCGGGAATGGACGGAAAACCGACGACCATTTGATCCCTGTATGAATGCAAGAGATGGCAAGGGGTAGTAATTGCCTTGCAGAGGAATCTTGTCGTAGGTTTCTCTTCGGCTCATTTGGAATCCATTTAGATCTGAATAAAAAACCTTCTTGTTATCAATGTCTGTTTTATATCTAACTATCAATTCCTTATCATTGAATTCATGGCCAAGAAGCTCAACATGATATTCCTTTTCAATGACAAACCCTTGGACTGTACTCTCTCCACTGTATATTCGGGTGCTATGAGAAATGGGGGCTTTCTCCCATGTTGTCCTTGGATAAGAGTATACTTCCTGCATCAAAGGGCCTTCTGAGACCAGCAATTGCCCACCTTCTTCAATAATTGGCTGGGCATCACCATTGGGCTTGAACAAGTATGCCCCCCCAGAACTGGAATACAAACCAATTTCCTCTTTTACAGTATTTGGAGAATTGTTTTTTGAGATTATCTTCTGTAACAACCCATACTTTACATCAAAAGTTAGTTTATGATTCTGATTCTCAATTTCAACCTCATCAGCCTCTATTTTCACACAAGAATAGGGTTTAGGACAGGCAATTGAGTTAGACTTAGAGAAGATTTTCAACTTTGCAGGCTTGGCCTTTTCACACTCATCAAAACCATTGGAAATATAATAAGTTTCCAATCCCAAAGCAGGAACAGAAACTTCCCAGTAAAGTCGATGTTTCCCAGTAAAGATCTTGCTATTATGATGCTGCAGCTCAGGCAAAATTTGGCTCTGAACACAACTCCAGTTAGAGTCAACAACAGTAACATCAGGACTGTCAACAACTAGCATCACAACTTCTTCGCTGGTTTGCTCCAAAGGATTAAAAAAGACCACTGATTGGTAAGAATTGTCATGAACACCAATCACTTTATGCAATGGCTGAGCATCATATTTAGATCTGATTATTGCTGGCTCAAACTGGGAAGGACTGTGGTCTAATTTATCGTAGCGGATTCCAAGAAGAGCCTCAACCGCCTTGGACATAAAAATCTGCAAGTCCAGTAGAGAAGTATGCATGCGCATTCCATAGTCCATAACCACGTGATCTTTTGCAGTACCAGTTACACCATCATGATGCTGAAAAAGAGCCAAGTTCCTTCTAGCAGCAGTCAACTTATAGGAAAACCCCATGGCAAACTTTTCACAATGTGATCTCCGACAGCAGCCAAGTATTAGAGCTACCATCATTTCAGTGGCACGAAGTGTCTGTTCTAGTACCCTATCAACAGCCTTGAAGAAGGGTCGTGAAACATAATAGCCACTCCAATAGTCTTGTTGCCGATCAGAGTAAGTGAAAAAGTCACCTGATAGAGAAGGAAAACCTTCAACCAGACCAGATCCTATTTCACCAGGAAGTGAGTAATTTATTCTCTCAGCTTCCTCTCGCAGAGTTACAAAGTAGTCTTCCAAAGTACCAAACTTTGCCTCCGTATTCAAACTGGGGTTTGAATTTATATAATCAAACAACATTTGGTAATTTCTGAACTGTGCTTCTGCTTCTTCGACATTAATATACCGAAAATCATCTCCAAGAGGAACAAGAAGTGTATTGGTTCGGTACAAAGTTGACTTTTTCCTGTATTGATCCAGCAATTTAAGAGCTCTTTCCTGAACATTTTCCTGAGTGGTCTCCACAGGATATTGCCCCCATGGGCATTGTTCATAAACAAAACCCTGCATACGTGCAAAATCAAACTGACAACAAACAGCAGGTTCTGGGCCACATGTATGAGGTATATCATATGAATAAAAGGGCATCATGTGGACAAATATATCGGTGGTTTCATCTGTGTCCCAGCTTTGACGCCATATGTATTCTAACTTTTTATGCCATGCAAGCTCCTTCTTCACCTCATAATGGGTTCTTTGGATAAGCATATTGTCAAAACCCATGCGACGGAGAAGATATGCCATAGTAGACGAGTAACCAAATGGATCTATAGCCCAAGAATTTTTCGGAACAAAACCAATGGTGTCATTCAACCACATATTTCCCTCTGTAACCTGTTACACAATAGTCTAAAGATTAAGGACACACAAAATACACAAATCGTAAGTGAAAAGATCATAGTTTGATATGCACATGAAATCACAAACACATGGAGAAATCACAAAAACATGGACAAGCTGAAACAAGGAAACATAGTTGAAACATAGTTTTCTCTTTTAATTAATGAATACCAAGTGCACGTGCACCACTGCCCAAACTTGAGAATGCAGTTCAATAATAATGAGTTTGGGAGTATTAAGAAAAGGAATGCTCTCTAGAAATTTATAGTATACAAAGTACCCTAGGCTTTATGTGTTATTGGAACTTATTTGACATCACTGTTTGCAAGCACTAACTTGATGCTTGAGATAGCAATTATAATAATAGATTAAATTCATAAAATACAGCTCATACAACAGAATATTGCACGTAAAAATTGGGTTTGTGTGTGTGTGTGTATGACATGCTTTTGCATCAATCTACATAGCACATTATGAGACCTGATTAAGTTACCTACAAAATGTGCAAAACAATGGTCTTAAATTTTGACTACCACTATATTATAGGTACATGATAAAGTGCATTCCAATTTCCAACAAACTAACTAACAGTTCTAGTTTTAAAATAATAACATTACAAAACAAAAAATCTTCACAAGAACAAATCACCTTTAAGACAAAATAGAACACAACTTTACATATATAGAGCTGAAAAGGCCTAGAAGCATTTACATCCATCAGCATGCCAGCCCAATACCATGAATAATGATGCACTAAACAGGACAACCTAAACATAATTAGACTGCCCTTTTTTCTTAATTAAAACTACAAAAAGTTATAGAAAAACAACAAATAAATAACTAATAAAAATTGTAGAAATTGACAAAACTTTCAGCATACCTGTTCAATTATAGAAAAATAATGGGAATTGGCCTGCAGGAATGAGAAAACCATTAAAAAGTCAATTTTCCATAAGCAATAAAATCACCTGTAATCATATTTGTTTACAGGAATTTTCATTAGGACATTCCATAGACATGCATGTCCCTAGTGCATAAACTTCATTAAAAAGAGAGCAAACTAGAAGGTCCTTAAATTCTAAAAGCTTATACAACAAAATAATATGATGAAAAGCATCACAAAACCTACCTTCCACAATTTCTCATGTCATAATAATTACCTCAACAGGAACGAAGTATCAACATATACATATATGCTATTCACGGTAAACAAGCAAATGTCAGAATCAACATAACATTACCTCATCATTCATCACCCAGCCGCCTCCAACAATTTCTAACTGTCCATTTTTCACCAAATTGATGAAGGATTCCTTCATCTCATCAGGTGCATCCCTCCACCATCTCTCTAAGTACGACATTTCCTCCCATATGAACTTCCGGCGAGAATCCTACATACCCCAATCATCCAGTCAATATTATAGCAAAACTTTCTCCAAAACACAAGAATAAAATAAAATGAGCTACCTATGGAACTGACAGATTTATAAGCTCCATTTCGTTGAGGCTTATACTCTCCTGCTCTACATCCTAACATGTTATAAAATTAAAAAAAAAAAAAAAAAAAAAAAAAAAAAAAACGCTTTCAATGTCTACCACTTTTGCTATGACATGCACCACCAGTGCATAATCTACTGTTTCAAAGCAGCAAGTTAACTACTTCAATCCAGCAACACAAATTTACTCAACTACTCTGTTGTTCATTCAAGTGGGGCATTTGTTAACTTAATCACCATAATCTAATCAAACATTTAAATAATAATACTATAATCTTTAATTTAAACACATACCATTTTTGTCGAAACATGCAGTGCCCCATCATTCATTCTCAGCTTAAAAATGCCTAATTATGTATTTCAAACGTTCAACCAAGAAAAAATTGTACCATACAACCTCCCCCAGTTTCACTCACAACATAAGTCACAACCCACTTACAGAAAATCCACTCAGTCATGGCAAATCACTCAACAAATAAACTAAAGCTATCCACACGCACCTCACATCACTTCTCATGAACCAAAACCCATACTTACTTAACCAACTGCAGACACCTACATAAAGTGTTTAACAATCATGCTTTGTTAACGAAGAAGTTTTTATATCGCCAACTAATCAGAAATCATCCTTAATATGACTTTCAAATCCACTCTATTATGAAAGTAAACAATCTGTAATTGGAACATAATGCTATAAAGTGTCGACAAGCTTATTTCCACAGACACTACATAGACAATACACTCTACTGTCAAAGTCAACAAACTTGTCATACACAAAATTTGTAATTGAATGACAATGTATACAGAGTTAGCTAACCTATCATACTAGGTGATCTCAGTTAACTCGTCGACATAAAAACTCTTTACACTGTCGCTAAATAGCTTACTGTGTACAAATCAATGAGGTCAGCTTGTAATTGAAAGACCGTGTATACAGGATCAATATTAATAGTCCTGAATTTTAGTCAAATTTCTCTCAACAACCCTCCTTTATTTAACCCAACACAAACTCTAATGGATTTGTTTAAAAAACGTTACACTTACACCACTTAATAATTGCAAAACATTGCAACTTAATCAATCTTTTATAATTCAAAGAATATAAACTCCAAACCCCATAAAAAGCAAGGATGAGATATGACTTGACCTTGGTCAGTGTTTGCACAATGGTATCAAGTATGTGTCTTGATTGCCTATCATAGTACTCCTCCACAGTGAGCTTCCACCCAGGATCGTTGTGCGAGTGGGGCACCACGAACACCTTCAGCTTCTCCGCGTCCCACTCGTTCCCCCGGTACGTCACGCTCCACCCCTGCTTCCACGCGCCGCCGTCAACATCCAAAAACTCAATTTTATCGTAGAGCTCCTTGGTGGTGATGTCAACAGGGCCGGCACCGGCGAGCGCGCTGGTGTTGAGGACGTTGGGAAGGGGCCTCCGTCCGAAGGATTTCCGGGCGCGTGAAGAGCGCGTGCGGAAGTGCGTCGCGATGGGTTTGGGGACTCCGAATCGGAGAAGGATGAGGAGGAACAAGGAGAGTGAGATAACGAGGCCAATGGTGAAGAAATTGGAAAAGATGAAGTCTGTGAGCCAGCCGCGTCGTCTTCCTTTTCTGAGTACCTTGGATTTGGGGTTGGAGGATGGGAGGATCGAGGAGGCCCAGGGTGTTCCGCGGCGAGAGGAGAAGGGCATGTTTGGTTTGGTGAATTGGGAATTGGGTTGTGCAAAAAACGAGGTTTTGGGTTGGTTTTGGTGGGGATCTGTGAGAAAAAAGATGAAGAGAGAAAGGGTTTGAAAGGAAAGGAAAGGAATTCAAATCATGGGAGTTTTCGACCTGGGAGTGTGTTTTTTGGGGTGTGTTTGTGTTGTGGAGTGAAGTGTGTGCAAATGGAAATGGAAATGGAGATGGAATTGGTATTCATAGGATATTTTGATGGTTACTTTGGAATTGTCAATGTGTTTTGGTTTTGGAAGGTGCCGATGTTGTGTTGTGTTGTTGTCTTCTGTACTGCAAGACTTTGGGAACTTTCGAAACTTATGCAGTCTCTGGTCATGAAGAGAAAATAATAAAATTTAAGAGTTTAAGAAAACTCTTTGCTTTTGAAAAACTCTTTGCTTTTGAAAAAAATGTACTAAAATTACTTTTCTTCAAGAATTATGACAAATAAAAATAGTTTCGAGTAAGAAAACTGTTATAACTTCTCTGGAGGAGAGCTTCTATGTTTCTTATTTTTAAAATAACTTACAAGGAACTAAATTTTGTTTGTGTGTCCGTAAATTACTTTTTTAATCTTCATCTTTCAATTTTTTAAATGATTCTATGTTTTTAATATTTATTTCAAGATAGTATTTAGAAGTATAGGAAACATATTATATATATAATTTTTTATCATTTATATATCAAATTTATTTTTTACATTTTTTCATTTGAATTGTTTTATATTTGAAATTTTTTATACATGTAAAAAATAGAATAATTTAAATATTTAGGTAGAATAATTTGATGTATAAATTCTGAAAAGTTAATTTAACACTTATATATAAGTTGTAATTACTAATTTGGTCTCAAACGAAAAAGATAAAATTTAATCATTTTAAAAAATAGGGGACTAGACTTAATCAAGATTGTATAGATAGAATGACTAAATTGCAAACCGTCAAAGTTAGTCTAATATGTGGCACAACCATAACATGTCACGTGACAGAGTTTTTTAATTAAAATAAATTAAAAAAAAAATTTAAAATGTCACGAATTGACACATGGTACGACCATGGTATGACATGTGCCAATTTACTTTTTATTTTTTTAATTAAAAAATTTAAAAATAAAAATAGAAATTCCATACAATAACACATGACATGTACATAAACATGATATTAACGTCAACTTAATGAAAATATTGAAACTAGACATTTTTAAATAATTAAATGACCAAATTGAACTAAAAAAATAATAATAAGATGATTAAAATGAACCAAACAAACAAATTAAACGACTAAATCACTAATTAAGTCTTTTTTTCCTATAAATTTAATATATTAAAATTATTTTAATCAATTTTGATTTTAAATATCACTTTTCATATCTCTCTTTGAAAATTAGTATAAAGAATTATGATTTTATCACCAAACATTGAAAATAAATTAAATCACCAACATTAAATAAAAATAAATTTATTTATTTATAATCAAGAAAAGATAAACTTAATTTACTTATATATATAAAAAAATCACCACAGCAACAACAAAGTCATTTATTACTTGCTCTTATTTTCTGAAAATACGAAATAACCATAAACATTCGTAATACTAATATTACAAAGGAAGATAGGGAAAGGACAAACACAATTTGAAAAATAAAATTACAATGCATTACCTTAAGTTCTTATTTATAACCTTACAAACCATCATTCTTCATTTAGATATCTTATTTAACAAAATCTTTCTTCATTGATTAATCACTCAAGTGATCTTATTCGACTTTGATAATTCTTCATGGCTTAAGTATTGTATTGGACAAAAACATTTTGTTGCAATATTTTGAACTTCGTGTAACTATGTGTAACTTCGTTTTGTTTGTGTTTATTTTAGTAATATTGATGACTGTATATTAACACATTTAGATGAGACACGTATATTTAGATTTTCGGAAATTTATCTCTCCTTTTCGAAAAAACAAAAAACAAAACCCATATGTTTGGTAATTATTTTATATGATGTATGCATATTTATTTATATACATGCATTTTTATTTAGTGCTTCTATATTTGTCCTAGTTTGATTGTTACATATATAACATGGAGTCTAAATAAATTATTTCCAAAACCAAAAGTCATTAACTAAAATTGAAACTTAGGACAACTTAAGCAAAAAAGATTTGAATTACAATTTACTTTTAATATATAATCTATTACTTTTTGACACTTTTAATATGTTTGGACAAATTTCTCTAACACAGAAAGGAAAAAATGAAGAAAAGAATTATAAGTGTTTTAACATATGTTTGGTTTATTATGTTTTCAGAAAATCACAGCATTTTCTTGAGAAAGAAAAATTAATGCAAAGTCTAGTCAATTCAAAGAATGACTGAAAGATATTTAAGAAGGAAACTTGGTTTAAATAACTTCACATATCACATTCCACACTTCATGAAGTCTTCTTTTTTACATTTATAATATGAAAGACTTTTATTGAGAAATACATTTTTCCTATTCTACTTTCTCATGAAAGACCTTTTCATATAAAACAAAAAAGATTTGTCTTATTTATTTAAGAGGATAGAGTTAAATATATATATATATAATAGATTTCATTTAAATTTATATAAAAAATTGATATCATTTTTAACTAAAAGTTTTTAAACAATAAATTTATAAGTTTTTCTTTTACATGATGTTTAATTTTTTATTTTTATACAACAAATAATTTAGACTCATACTTAATTTTTCTGACATTTTATATTTATATTTATATTTTTAACATGTAAATATGTTTTTTTTTAATACTTAAACTCATTGGTTAAAGGCTCATGTGCATACAAATTTTGATCTTGACATACTAAAAGTAAGTTTACTTTTACAAACGAATGAAATAGTAGAATGAAATTTTGAGATGTGTGTTTAGCAAAAGGGGGTGCATTTAACAAAGGCCCATTAGGGTCAGGCTCACCCAAAGATATGAACAGTGCAATCAAGTTTGTGCTAATTTAAAAAATTATCTAATTTTATCGTCAATTTCGCTTCGGTCTAAATTAAATCAAATAAATGAATATTGTGATTGACATTAATATTTAAAAGATAAAACAAAAACATTTTTTACATTGTTATGTGTTTGTTTCTTACATGGCTTTATGTTTTGAATTTGATAAAAAGGAAAGTTCAATTTTTTATCATTTGATCATTGACCATATATTATATTTCATTTCCACCTATGTTATAATCAGATTAAGACTCTCTTATCTTTCAATCATTATAAATTCTACGGTGAAGAAAATAAAATGTAACCCAAAAGCCTAGATAAGAGGATATTTATTGAATCTATAAATTGTCTGTTTGTAAAGATATTTTCTTGTATTTTAATTTCATTTTCTTTTTAGTATCTTAAATTTAAAATGAATATTGTATTAGTCTTTTAATTTCTTACTTAACATTAGTTCTAGAAGGTTTTAATTTTTTTTTAAAATTAAGATTTTTTGTTTAATATTTAAAAAAAATGTTAAATATATTTAGTATCTTAACTTTCGATAAAAATTAAAATTATTCTCTTCAAAATTCTGAACCAATTTAGTTTTCATATTTAGAAATGTATGAATTTAGCATTTTTAACTAAATTTTGTTTAATTTATTAGACATTTCAAACGCGTGTCATGTTAACATTTAAATTGTTTACATGTCATGATAACATTTGAGTTATTTATATAGTTTGATACGTCATTTTTGCTTTAATGTTAATCGAGAGATACATTAAAATGTGAAATAAACTTAAGAAATTTCGGTTAAAAATTTTGAAAAAAAACCAATTTTAATTTTTTCAGTTAAGGGATAAAAATATATTTAACCCTTATAAATTTAATTCAGTCTCTTAAATTTAGATTTTGAAATTTAAGTATATAATATATGTAGTTTAATAAATTAAAAATAAATTAGTAATTAAAATATATTAGTCTCGAAGTCCATATATTATGACATTGTTCTGATCATATTAATTTCAATTCATTGGATAAACTTTATATTAAAGTTTTGTGAAATAAAAATGCACAGATCTCACTAAGAATAAATTAGTTAAATTATTTGACAAAAATTCAATATTAGAAAAAAAAAAGTAAATACATCGCTTATCAATAACATTATTGACAGAAAAAAAAAAGAGATTAATATGGTCTAATAAATCTTTTAATTTTTTAAAATCTTTTTTTCCAATTTCTCTAAATTGTTAATAAATTAATAAAGATATTCTAAAGTAACTACTAATTATTATTCAAACGGCGATTGATACGTACATATAAATAAATACTCACACACAAATATATATATATATATATATATATATATATATATATATATATATATATATATATATATATATATATATATATATAGAAAAGTTCAGAATTCACGTACATGGTTGGTAAGAGTTTCCTATTAAATAAAATAAGTGTGATATACAACTTTTTTAACATAAACTATATTATATTTTAATAATAAATGTAACCAACTAAATTGCAATCTTGATAATAACATGGTGAGACTTACTTGAAAAGGAAAATGTGAATGTGGGAAATAGAACTTAGTTTTAAGAAAAATAACTTTAATTTTATTTAATTTTTATGATTAAATTAAAATTACCATACATTTTTTTAAAAAAATTATTAATTTCAAATCTCACCGTCTTCTCTTCTTTATCCCTTTTGCTTTATATCAAGGAGATCAAATAAAGATGAATTTAGATCAAATTAAAAGAAACTCTTTGACTATTGAAAACTAATTTTCCATTAACAAACTTGATTACTTTATAGAAGAATAAATATCTTCTAAACATGGTTAACTTCATGAATTATTATATCCATTAACATTTGTACTGTATGGTTTATTGATATCTCTAGTCAGACATTCGGTCAGGCGGCTTAAGGACAAACAGTCGAAGGCCGCCCACTATAGGCGAACAATCCCTTGGATTGTTAATATTACAATTTTTCCGGAGTGATTTAAGAGAGCTCGCGACCGAACGATCCCCAAAGTTCATTCCAATTGAACTTTGTCTCCATAACACAATTATGGGGACCTCCACTAGGACGCACGACCCTCCGGTCGGGCGGTTGCACAAAAACTAAATCAGTAAGATAAGTACATTAAAGTAATACAGGTCAGTAATCAAGTTTAAAAAATATTTGAGCCATGATTAAGATAACCCCAATCACGAGCCCATATTAAAAACTATGATTAGGAGCTCAAGGTAAGTTCCTGAGGACTTTTACTTCACATTTATTACAATATTAATTGCACTAACCTGAACAGATTTTATCTGACTTAAGCATCAGAGCTTTAGACAGGTACCTTGATTATCTGGACAACCGAACGTGTAAAAGCTAAAAGAAATCGAACGAGAGAAAGAATGAGAGATCGAACGGTAAAAAAGTTGTACAAAATGATTTTAAGGATAAATTGAATGTTGGAGATAAGTACTTCGTTTCTATATCTGAAACAACATTCGTTATAAGGATCGTAAAATCCAAAATTATATATCAAACATGCTTCTTTCTCTAAAAACAAATCTCACACAAGAAATACATAAATTTAATCTATAAGTGTTGAATTATATAAAACTAATTCATTAAGTAATTATACATAAAATACTTTCAAGTATTAAATCAACTTTACACCTATCAATGGATAAGATTAAAGGAAATCGATACTACAAACATACCACTGATTAATATTAAATTTTGTTTTTCTAATCATGTTATTATAATTGCATTGATAATGAACTACTTAGAATTATTTAGTTAAAGACACTAAGAACGGTAAACACATGAACTTGTTGTCCCATCATGTTATATTTTATCAGAACACTGTTGAATGTGCTCAAATTAAAGTCTAATCACAACTTTTTAATGGGCCTAATCGCTTGCTGCATAACCGTAAAAATTACAAGATGAACATAAAAAAATTTATTAATAATGTGATTGTAAGTACGTAAATTATGAAAAAGAAACCAATGCGGAAGTTTCAAATATATGATAACATATTTTTAGTTAATTTATTTTATTTTATTGAATATTAAAAAATATAGTATTTAATTAATTTTTAATTTTTAATTTTTAACTTTTTTAGTAAGTGGTGGCACAATTATTATTTTATTTCTTCATATTACTTTATTGTATCGGTTGAAAATATAAGATTTTGTGGTTTAAGTTAACATAAAACACAACAAGTAAATTTTATAGAAAATGTATCGGAAAATAAGATGCTGGCGATCTTTATCATAGAAGTTACAAAAAAATATAACGATATCATTATGTAATACATTCTCAATAAAAATAATAAAAAATATTTATACATTAATAAAAATATCATTTTATATTTCATGTAACTAACCAATGTAACAATCACATCATTTAGATAACTGACAAAATAAATCAATTGAAAATATAAAAAATTTAATACATACTCAGTTATAAATAATCAAATTCATAAAAGACTTAAAACTTAATAAACTTTTATTTTAAAATATATATTAAATAAAGTTTGATGCAGTGTTGTTTTAAGCTTCCTATATAGTATATAAACAACTAATTAAAGGAATTTGAACACTTATTCAAAATATACTACATCTAATATGCATGGATATACAATTTTTAAAATTTTAATATTATTTTTCATAGAATAAAATTTGAATTTAATTTAATTTTACAAAATTAGTTTATAAGAGGATGCTTATCTTATCTTTAATTAATATAGATATTTAAAAAAAATTAAGTCTTTTAGTGTTTTTTTTTTCATCAACGTTTCTTTTCAGAAATTCATTGAAGTACATAATAAGAAACAATTATGAACTTTAGTTTTAAAGATGGAAAATTCAAAACTTAAACAACTACTCGACAGCTTTTAACAACTACATTCATGTTACGTAATTGACATTTAATTTTTGAGAGAGAAAGAAAACAAAAACCCTTTTGCCAAACTGCTATATCATTAAATTTTTTTGCTGAAATTGTGATTTAGGTCAAATAAATCACTGTACAAAGTCATGTTTGAAAAATTCAAATTATCACCACTGGTATCAATGGGAGAAGAGTTACGAATTAAAATCTAACACTCAAATTATAATTTTTATAGTATCAGAAGAATGCTAGAAACGTATTATCTGGTAACATTTTGTTCTAGAAAAAAATTGTATTAAATTGAGATATTTAATTAAATCATGACTAAAAGATAATAAAAATAGTTGGAGGATAATTGTATTGAATAATATGGTTCTCAACCTATTGGAACTCTTTTTTTATTCTAGCACTTTGTCTCAGGTCGTAAATTGTAATTCATTGAAAAGTGTAAAATTACCAAAAAAATTCATAAAATGTTGTGGGATTTAAATGTTGCTAACTTTTTGTATCATATGAACTATTAACATCTTTGGCCAGATCTTCGATCAAGCGGTTCAAGGATAAGTGGTTCAAAGCCGTCTGTTACAGACGGACAATTCAGTGGGTTGTTGATGTGATAATATCTTTAGAGTAATTTTAGAGAGTTTACAACTGAGCGGTTCGAGGATAAGCGACCGAAGGTCGCCCGCTACTGTCAGTCGATCATAGGTAATTGAAAATCACATTAAAATCCTTCTCAATGTGAGTGTCGACAAACATCGGCCATGATTTGCCGTTCTCATCCAACTATTGGGGTGCAAGAACATGGCTGATCGGCTAGCAAGATGTCCAACAGTGTCAACTGGGCAGACCAAAGGTAAAACCTAAATATTAAAGTAAAACAAGTCAGTAGTCAAGTTTGAGAAGCAATTGGGTCATCACAGGCCATATAAAAAACTATAAATAGGAGCCAACTATAAATAGAAGCCAAGGTAAGTTGGTAGGAATTTCTACTTCACATTTATTACAACATTAATTATTTTTACTCGAATGGATCTGAACTACTTAAGCATCCCGTGAAGGAAGTTAAGACAAATTAAGTGTTTTAGATAGGTGTTAGGTCCCTGTACGCGAAACACTTTTAATAAATTTTAATTAACATGCATTCCTAACATTTCTCACGATATAATTATCACTTAAATATTCATATTACAGAATGAAATAAAAATAAGTTAATTCTAGAGATTAAAAAAAAAAACCTTATCAAGTTTCAATAACTTACTTAATTTTAACAAAATGTTAAAATTGTATAAATTAAATTTACTATTTATTGAAAATTAAAATTGTTTTATTTGTGATGTTTGGTGTTAGCAATGAATATAAGCCACAATTTGAGATTCGAAAAGTGGTCCATTTTGAAGTATTCAGTGAGTTTTATTGGTGTTTGGAATTGTAAAGGGACCTACTTTAGATGCCTACTTTTTGTTTCCTTTTAATGTCATTTCATTTTCATTTCATATACTCTCTTTCTTTCAATGATTCAACCCTTCAAAATTTCAGATTCTAATTTCATCATCATCTTCTTCTGTGTTATCAAACATAATTATCCTTTCCTTATATATATATATTTTTTTTAATTTTTGGAGAAAAACCTTGATCTTTAATTTCTTTTGATCCCCAGAAACGATACTTACTAATGTGTAATAGATATAATTATAAACTAATAATATTCTAGCAAAATATTATATTCACTACAATTAAAATCACAAATTATATCTTTATAAACACCCTTTTAAGTTTTTTGTAAAGAGCTTTATATGTCCATAATTATATTTAAATTATTTTAAAATCAATTTTACAAAATAGACTATTATTTCTTTTTCAATTTCTACGTACTTTCTTCATTAATTATTGTGAGTTGGATGTGTAGTTTGGGGTTGGGAAGCAAGAAAGAGCAAGCATCAGAAGATTCTTCTTCTCAAATTCAGAACAATCGGTGTAAAGGGGAATCTGTAATTATGTCAAATATCAGGGGCAACTTGCAATAATGGAGAACATTTTTTTAATTCATATTTTAATGAAAATTATATCAAAACTTAATTGCTCAACAAACAGCAGAAAGCAAAAAATACTGTACAATGAAAACTAAAAAAATACTATAAAAAGTATGAAATTGTATAAAAAAATTATACAACAAATTTTATTTTAAATAAAATTTAGCAAGAAATCTGGAAAGAATGGTCAATACGATATATACTTACAGTTTTTATTTTCTCAAAAGCATGTCAAATTTGTATTACTAGAATTAAAACTGATTAAGTAGATTATTATTAAATTAAAATAAACTAATTAAATTACATACTAAATTAGAATAAATGGTTAATTTAACGTCTCTAGTTATACCTGCCTACCGTGATACTATGTAAAAATAAATATTTTAGGTTTTATTTATATTTTTAAAATCAACTCTCTTTTTTTATTTTCGATTTGATCTCTAGTAAGACTTAGGTGATTATAATAAACATGAGAAAAATACCAAAATAAATGAATTTTTTTTTAAAAATATATAAAACCTTAAAATATATATAAAAAAAATCTCTTAGTTCAAAGAAATAATGAATAATTCTGCGAGAGATAATCTCGGAGATTAAATTGGTGGTTTGTTCCTTAAAATTAATAATGGACGGTTGCAAATCCGGTTCATTATGAGAGCGGTTGAATCGAACCGAACTGAACCGTTTGGTAGAGTAGAGAAGTAATAACAAATCAGAAACAGAAGAAGATCACTCTGTGAATAAAAACGCTGATTGAAAGAAAGATAAGCTGGGTTTACCTCACCCGCGGTTGCACGGTTCCATGGCACTCTCCTTTCGGCCCGTCATCCACCCCCGCGTCACCGACCGGTCACTCTTTCAGTTTCTCCCTCCCAAGCCTCCTCCTCTTCCGCCTTCCTCCGTTCACCTCCTTCCGCTCACACGCCGCCGCCGCTTCCTCCTCTACTGCGTCGTCGACGGCTTCTCTGACGACGCCGTCTCCACACGCAACTTCGACCGCGGATTCACCGTCATCGCCGCCATGCTCCGCCGCATCGAGCCCCTCGACAACTCCGCCATCTCCAAGGGCGTGTCTCCCGCTGCGCGCGACTCTATGAAGCAGACCATCTCCACCATGCTCGGCCTTCTTCCCTCCGACCACTTCGCCGTAACCGTCACCGTCTCCAAACACCCCCTCCACCGCCTCCTCTTCTCCTCCATCGTCACCGGGTAACGAACGAACAACAACTCTCTTCTCTAATTAATTTGTTTGAGATTTCATTTATCGTTCAATTTAATTGCTACTCTAGTACCAATTTCGTGGCCAAATCTGTTCAAGTGTAAGATTATTGTTTTCGATGTATTTCTCCCTAAACATTCGTAGACCTAGAGAATAAGAAGTTAAAATGAATTTAACTTTTCTCGTGAGCTAACTGGCTAAAATCAACTTAGAGAGAGATTTTGTAATAGACATGTACATGAATTGATTTTAGATTATGAGAGAAGCTTAATTCATTTTATTTTTATGTATTTCATGTTTTAGCACTCGTAAGAGAAGAAAATAAGAAAATAAAGCTCAAATCAATCTGTATATGAATTGATTTTAGATTACGAGATATAAGCTTATTTCATTTTATGTATTTCATGTTTGAGCACTTATAAAAGAAGAAAATAAGAAGGTACAGTGAATTGAACCGTTCTTGTGAGCTAACAAGGCTAAATCAACTTGTGTATTTCATGTTTCAAAGAAGTTAGATGTGAGAAATCTTGTAAACGACATTTGCACGAATTGATTTTAGGTTACAAGAGAACAAAATTCATTTTATGATGTATCTCATAAAATAAGAGGGTAACATGAACTGAACTACTTCTCTTATATCATCACGAGCTTAATTCATTTTAGCTCATTAGCTCACGGAAGGTTCAAGTCAATTTAGTTTCTTGTGGGTTTTTTTTTTTTTTTTTTTTTTTTTTTTTTTTTTTTTTTTCCAAGTCTTTGTTTTGTTTGGAAAAAATAGTTTATAAGCACTTATGAAGGAGAAGGGAAAACGAATTGAGTTGCATTTCTTTATAAATTGAGTTTCTTGCATAAACAAAACTGGGGAAGATCAATGCATACCTTTTTTTGTTATTCTATAAGTGGTTATGGAGATTTATATTAAGAAAAAAATTTATACTTTTCCTAGAATTTAAAATGAAACTATGCACCTTGAATTTTGAAGAAGTTGGATAAGAGAATTTTTGTAGAAGTTATGGGAAAAGTGCACAAATTGATTTCGTCTCATGGGAGTTTATCCGTCAACGTTCAAGACAGATTGAACAATGAAAAAATGTATGATAAATTTAGTTAAATGTTTTTTAAGATAATAACACGGTGAAAATGTGATTTTGGGAGGGGCAATCACTTGATAGTTTATGTGCTAGATTGAAGGATTTTGTTTTGATTGAACTTTTATTCTTTTCCTTGTTAGGTATACTCTGTGGAATGCAGAGTACAGGATGTCTCTGACAAGGAATCTGGATATATCTGGTACCAGGGATGAGGGGTCGGATGGTGGAACGCATTCGGGGGTTTTGGAGGTGAAGGATGGAGCAAAAGCAGAGGGTAATGAGAAAATGGAGGTTGTTAATCATTTTGAAAAATGCAGTGGCAACGGTAGCCTGAAAGAGTTCGGTGATTTGCCTCCTCAAGCTTTGAGTTACATCCAGCAGTTGCAGTCTGAGTTGACAAGTGTGACGAAGGTAGCCCTTTTTCTTTTTCTTTAGTCCAATTTTCTAAACACAGTGACTGTTGATTAGCTGCATTTGTAAATGTTTGCTTCTTATGCGTGTGTCTTGTAAGTTGGATTTTGAGTTGGAGTACTTGGAATTTGGAACAAGGATCTCATATTTGATGAATGAACTATTATTTAGAACATGTAAAATATATTCTTCTGTTCCTTCCAATTATACGTGGAACATCAAGGTTTCCATTGATAGTCACTTTTGTTTTGGATGGGGGAATATGGAGGGGAAGGGAAGTAGATAATTTTTCATTTTTAAGTTGAGAGAATTATGAAATGATGATGGTTTAAAATGAATAATGAAGGAACTTGTTCTTTTTTGTCATTTTTTTTAATAAAATTTCGCAATCAAGGGGGATTTTTACGAAAAAATGAAGAAAAACTTACTCATTCCTACGCCTCTGCTCTAAAATCCTCCATCCAAATAGCCCCCAAGTATAGTGAGACTTGCTTCAAGTACCTCGAGACTTATTAAGGTAAGACAACACAAAGGAAATTTCTTTCAGCAAGAATTAAAAGGAATGCTTCTTTTGGCTTTTGAAAGCTTACAATGGCATAATCTACTTAATGGGTAAGAAGGCACTGATCCTTTTGTGACAGTCTAAGGATTGGCTTTACTTTCAGTCTCTTTAGTCAGTGCTCCAAATGGACGGAAGAAGTGTTTTTTAACTCTGGGGTCATTTAATAGGAAAGCTCAAAGAATGAAAGTTGACGTAGATATGTTGCCTTTTGTTTTCAGGAGCTGAATGCCCAAAAGAAGGAAATGATGCAATTAGAACATGACAAGGGAAACTGGAACAATTTGTTGGAATATCTTCGGTCTCTAGATCCTGATATGGTAATGTATCGCTGCTTGTGTTTAATTTGTATTTCCTTGCAGTTGAAAGTTTGCATGAAGTCCCTTCCCTCCTCTCTCTCTCTCCCTCATTTCCATTAATTCAGTCACTGTCACTTGTTTGACTTTATGAATCTTGTGCTGTGTAACTTGTGTGGCAGGTGACTCAAATGTCTCGGCCTTCATCAGTAGAAGTGGAGGATATAATTAACCAACTTGTTCGGAACATATTGAGAAGATTCTTTGTAGATGATGCTAGCTCTAATGTAACGGAACAATCAGTGGAAGGAAACATGGACAATCACTCAGACAGTGGTGAGGAGTTTAGTGATACATTAGCCACTTCTCGGGATTACCTAGCAAAGTTGCTTTTCTGGTTAGTATATTTTATTTTCATCGTTCTATTTGAACTGTTAGCGTAAATTCGAGCAATTCATTTCCTAAAATTGATTACATACATTAATGATATCAAAACTGGATTATCCATTGAACCGGTGAAAACACCACATTCACATTTCAAATAAGATTCGAATCAATAATAAAGAAATGATCTTTTATTGTATGTAATATTTATATTTATTAATAAACTAATATAAAATTTAAAAAAATATGTTAGATGAAAGCATATAAGGTTCAAAGTACTGTCCTACAGTTTTACAAAACCTGATTCAAAACCGTTTCTTTTACTGGTTTTTGACCATTGTTTTTTCGTCCCTATGGACTGGTGACTTTAGCCTAAACTGGTTGAATTGAACGGGCCTGTTTGCCCCAATTTATGAACAATGATGTACATGATTCTCAAAATTTGACCCAATTTATGAACAATGATATGCATGATTCTTAAAATCGTCCATACATTTTGTAAGACTTTTCTTAATGAGTAGAGTCCTTGTTACTTTAGATTATTTAGTCTTGTGTGTAATGATGTGGAGATTTATTTGTGTTGGCAGGTGTATGTTATTGGGTCACCACTTGAGAGGGTTGGAAAATAGACTGCATCTAAGTTGTGTTGTTGGACTGTTATAGAGAAGGTGATAGACATGTATATTCTTTTCTTCCTCTTTTTTTATTTATATCCCTTCTCCCTTCTCATAAATTTTTTTCCGTTCAATGAAAAAAGTCTGAGTGTGAAATAAATAATCTCCTTGCTTCTGGCTCTCTCTCTCTTGATTCATCATACCAAGCATTAAAGGATGCCCCAGTCGGTTGAATGTGAATACAGCACCATTCTCATTCTGCTTAAGATGTTATGCAAGGATCTTAGTATTAGTCTATTTGAAGAAAAGATTTCATAGGATATTCTTAGGTTGTATGAAGTTATTATTATTTTTTTAAATAATTAATATTAGATTGAGTAAAACTAATCTAAATCATTGATGTAAGAATGAATATTGAGGGTTATAGGTTCTCACCTTTCAGATATATATACTAGATATCAGTTACAAAATATTATCCTTTTTATGTAATTATTATAATATTAGAAGATAAAATTATCTAATTAAAAAATAACTCTAAAAATGATCACAACAAAATGTATTCCTTTTATTTATATTGTATACATAATTAAGTTATGAAAAAAAAAATTGACTTGAACTCAGAACCTTGAGGACAATTAGATTTAGCATCACTTGCATAACAACATATTCAATGCGTAGGAGGAATTTGAAAAAAATTCTTAAAATGTAATAATTTAATAGGGATTAGTTGTTTTGTATTGTCTATTTGTGCACTTTTTTAAAGGATTGATTTATCCATCTTTTCAAAATATAATATAGCTTAATAATTTTCTTCCTATCCAAATAATTCCTAAATATTTCACAACCTCATAAAAAATAAAAGGTAATAATAATACAAATTATACAAGAGAGTTAAAATTACTTTTAATATACCGCATTTTTAGGACAAATTTAATTATTTTTTCAATATTAAAAAAAACTAAAAAATGGTTTTAAATTTGGAGTATCTAAATCAAAATCCCTCCATCGAACTACAATTCCAAATGAAGCACGTGATGTTAATTTGGCTTGGCCAATGTTGTTTAGGTTTTGTTGTGTGAAAGCAGACTCATTGTTCCAATATTCTATGTTTTGACATGTGCCATAGTTGATTAATTTTGTAGGGTTGTAATGTCATATAATCATATTTGTATCTTTTCTTTTCTCTATGACTTACAGCTAAGTAATAACTAGCATCTTTTCTTTCAGAGAAAAGGATTGTGACCCACAATAAAATAAATATCTTTTTTCTGTAACACTGGAGCAATAATTTAGACCAACATCCTCTTATAATAGTTTTAGAATTTAATCACATTTTAACTTTTATATTTTAGGTAATATTTGTGATATTTTGTCTTTATATTATTTTTTTATGAAAATATTAAATTTTACATAAATTATTACATTAAAACACGATAATTTAATTTACTGATATAATAGTTAATATTATTTAACGGGTGTGTTTGTTGTGGTCTTGACAAACTAATGACAACGAATGATGGGACTCAACTTTAACTATTTTCTTCCCCCTTTAAACCCTTGTAAATTACTCAGATTCCTATTATTTACTATTGTTGCATTCATTTTAAATTATTTCAAAATAATTCCTCAACAAACATTCTAATTTAATAATCAATTATTTAATCATGAAATTATACTCTTTGAATTAGAACGTGAACTTAATCAACTAATCATCTTAAATCTATTCTTAACATCCAAAATCATCAAGTCAATTGTTTTATCCTCTAATAGTTTTTTCTTTTTTTATCTAATTATCTCCTCTCTTTATTCTCTTTTTTTTTTTCATTTCTTCTCACTTCTCACTCTTTATACTATTTATACATTGGACAATTAATGATTTTTTTTTTCAAACAAGTCATTGTCCTACTAGTCAAAGTATTTTATTTTGAAGGATTTTAAGTTAAAAATATCAATTTCTTTTAAGAATCCTTGTATGAAAGTGATTTTGAGCAAATCGTGTTTCTTACTAAAATAATCATGATTAAAAGATACTTTTATTTAAGGACAATTATATCAATGTGTTGAGGACATCGAAAAATGAATTGAATCGAATAAACAAAAACGTATAGACACAAGGGAGTGAAGTGAATGAAATGGTAAAGAGAAATGTATCGAAACGTGTAAGATTGAGGAAGGGGGTCGGAAGAAAGTGTTATCAAGACATAATGAGAAGCATGATCGAGACAGAGAGACATCGAGAAAAGTGTAATTAAGATAGAGAAAAGTGCAATTAAGATAATATCTGAAACTAGATTGAGAAAGAAGTTATTTATAATAACTACCACAAAACATGGAAAGAAGTGTTACATTTGGTATATCAGGCACTTAAAAGCGCGTTACTTCATTTATGTAAATTTTCTTTTATTTTATTTGTATTGTAACTACCACAAAACAAAAGGAGTAAAAATATAAATAATCCTTCATATCCATGGTAATTTACTTTATTGCAATTTACATTCATTCATATCCACTCTCTTCTTCATTTATTTGCTTCTCTATTTTATCTTTTTTATTTATCCACCATTTCATCTCTAAATAAAAAATATGATTATTGGAGAGAAATACACAAATTCTTGATTGAAATATATATATATATATATATATATATATATATATATATATATATATATATATATATATATATTAAAAAGAAATTTAGTGATTTAAATATATTTATGACATTAATTCACAAAATAAATGAACTATTCATCAAATTCGTTCTTATAATGGATTCATAAATAATAAAACATGCTAATTCATATAACAATTAAGAGTTTGTTAGTTCATTAGAGAAGAATTTAGATCGAGTTGATTTGATTTATTTATCGACATTTGGATAATATCAAACCATAATCCTTGAGTAATACCATGTATAAAGAAATTTACACTTAAAAACGATTATCAAGAATTCAAGTGTAAAATTGAGAATTTTGTAGTGACTAAACTAAAAAAAATGAACAATATACAACAAAGAAAAAGTAAAAAATTATAATCTTCTTAAAACTTTGAGGTAGAAGTAATAAGATTATTTCTTATATAACTTCATTCATTTATTTTAATTAAGAAAATATACGAAACAATAATCTATTAAATGCCTATCTCATTTCCTTTTAACTTATACGTCCTTGTAACTCGTAAGCTAAACGAAGAAATGTTTTTATGCTATTCTTTAATCGTAACTGAAATTTGAGAGAATGATTTAATACAACTAATGAAAATGAAATTTCATTTTTTGATAGAAAAGCAACACAAACAACATAATAAAATTCTTCAAGTAAATTTTTCTCTTTATAATTTACATAATCCTTTAACGAAAACTTTTATTTCGTGAAAATTATCCAATTAAAACTTCAATTTTGATTGGAAGAAAGTACATCTAAATTTTGTCTAAACAGTGCTTATTAGTTGTTTCAGAGCATCAGTGCCTTAGCTCCAGAAAACTAAACTCAGTTTATCCAATTGCATCAACATGTTCCTGTGATACATTCTCTGTGACTAAACTATTGAAAAAGTATGAACAAACATTACAAAATCTTTTGATTGTTCTGTCTATACAAAAAAATATATATCAGAACAAATGAATCAGATAAACCAATATAAAATTATGTGCTAAAATGTTGAATGCATTGTAGCAGAAGCAATTCTCTTATGCTGAGAGGGTATATAGAGATCATAAGGTTCCCAGAGAAAGTCCACTGAGCAAGGCTTCATAGCATCAAGCCTTGTCCATGGCTTCCCTTTACCACTCCAATGCAGCAAACTCACAGAACCAGAATGCAAAGTTCTGCAACTGTTTCTAACATTGTCCCCTCCAAGACCATGCTGGTTCCATCTATGATCAATAGCCTCAACATCACCACCAAAAACTAACAAAAAAGGAGGGAGTGACCCTAACTTGTAGATCCTTCTCTCCTTTTGAATCTCCATCCACTTTTCAATCTTTCTTGTGTAATCACCCTCTCTCCACCTCCACAAGTCCATCACCATCACCCCAGTGTTGAAGTAACAAGGCCTTTTCCCTTCAAACACCTCAGAAAACTCAGCACTGGACCAAAACTCATAGGAGAAGTATCTGGTGAAGTTTGCATGGCAATATTCAGGAGCACCAATCACCCTTGACCCTGCCAATGGAACCTTCCAAAGCTCTAGAACATCACCAACAACTATAACATCAGAGTCCAAGTATATGACCCTCTCAATGCAGGGATGAAGCAAATCCGCCAGGTAACTTCTTGCATAGTTAAGAGGGTTGTCAAGTGCTTCCCTAATGGAAGGAGATATGAGGTTGCTAACAAGACTTTCCTCAAACACATGGACTTCAAATCTCAAGGAAGGAAAGGAGGTCTGAACAATCCTTTCAAACTCATCCCTGCTCTCCAATCTTGCATCTGATGCAATGAAGTGAAAGAACAGATTCTGAGGGCAGGAAGTGTGTTTCAACACAGAGTGAACTGCAGCAATGGACCCTCTCAAGTAGTGCCAATCAATGGTCATTGCAATATGCACAAGTGAAGGATCACATGATGATGCCATTGGAACATTGCTTGAATCAAGCAGAGTAGTACACTTTTTCTGGTTTCTGTATTCTGGGGCCTCTCTGAATTGCAGAAAGGAACCAACTTCAACCTCAGTTTCATAACCAGCAAAAGATCTAATTCCATTGGCTGGAAACAGAAGAAAGCAAGCTGAGAACACAAGCACAAAAACTCTACACAGAAACATCACTATTATTCACTGTTCACCACTACCCTTTTGAACAAAATTGATCGAGAAAAGAGAAACTGAGAGAATTGGATTTGACAAAGCAAGAGAAAAGGCAAAAGGGTATGTTTTTATATACATATATAAACAAATGGAACACAAGAACTGAAACGCGTTTTTTGGTGAATAAACGCGTTTTCTTGGGATGTCGTGTTACCCAGTAAAAGAAGTTGTACAAGGAACCTTCTTGTTATGTGTTTCTACTATTGTTATTACCTTTGTGTTGAATTATTGTATGATCGAAAAGGTGAAGATGAAAAACATTGGTTGAATTAACTTTGGATGCTAAAACGTTTCCACTTTTTGAGTGAAAAACAAAAACCGGTTCCCACTTTCCGTTTGGTTCATAATGCATTGAAGTCAGATAGCACTGTGACCACGTGCTTTGAATTCTCATCACAGTACATTACACTTTATTTATTAATTTGCACAATTCGTATCTAATTTAATATTCTTGGTTGGATACAAGGAACGTGTCCAAGTTCATCAACCATATTAAGAAATTTCAAATTTGATTCCCATCTTCACGTTTTTATCTGAGTTTTAAGAAATAGATTTCGGGTCTTAGTTAATTTTATAAAATTGGTGTTTAAAATGAGATTTATATTTATTTATACTTTTTAAATTTATTTTATCTATAATTATTGTGGATATTTAATATATTTTTTCACAAAGATATATACATATATTAATCGTATCACTAAATAAATATTAATGGTAATTGTCTGATGTAGATAAAGTTCAGATGATATTAAGTGTATCACTAAATAAATATCAATGGTAATTGTCTGAAGTAGATAAAGTTCAGATAATTTTGATAATGTCATAGTGTAATTCAATCTTAAAAAATTAATTTATAAGACAAGAATTACACAGTTCTTACAATACCAATAGTATCGTATAATTTAAAATTTGGTTAAATATTGTTTTTGGTCCAATTTTAGTAAATTTTGGAGTTAGTCAATTTTGAAACTTTGGATCAAGTTAATCCTCAATTTTTCGAAAATGTAGATTTAGTTATTTTAATCAAATTTTGTTAAGTTTATTTGATATTTCAAACGTGTTTCATAATAGTATTTGACTTAACGTTAAAGTAAAAATGTATCAAACAATATAAACAACTCAAATATAATTCTGAAATGTGTACGAAACATCAAATAAACCTAACAAAATTTGATTAAAAAGACTAAATTTACGTATTTCAAAAAATAAAGGACTAAATTGGTCTAAAGTTTTAAAATGAACTAATTTCAAAATTAACTAAAAATGATGGGACCAAAAACATATTTAACCTTTAAAATTCGAGGTCTAAGACAGTTTAAATATTTTTTCCTCTTTTTATCTGAACGTCTTTTAAAGATAAAAACGTATAAAATAAACTTATATATTCTTCAGAGAAAATCAATATTCCACTATGGAAAAATATTCTTCAACCATGTAGAAGATTATGATTCAAAACGAAAGAAGAACATTCTTTTTCGGTTTTACCGAGCTTGTTAGGGATAATAAATAAAAATATTTTTACCTTTTAAAAATTAAAAAAAAAAGTTATACAAATATTTTTACAAACTCGTTTCTAGAAGTTCTTATTGAAGTTTTTTTTTTTTCAAAAATAATTCATATATCAATGATAGTTTAGAGAGTAATCTTAAAAATAAGAAAATGTAAAGTCTTCGATTTTTGAATTTAAACTTACGGCCATGATTGAGTGTGTGAATCTTTTTAATTGATTTTTGAAAGGATGTTAAACTTTTAACAGTTAAAATAATATATCACTCTTTCTTGTCTCTTTCCATGCCTGTTTCCAATGCAACAAAACGTGTTTTATATTACACTTTTCTAGAATTTAAGTTATATATTTCATGCCACAAAAATTCGTCAAAAGTCAAAGCATAACAGTCAACGATGTACAAACGGAAAACCATTGTACTTGTCTGACTAATTTTATGTACATTTCGACGTGCTGCGTGCTTATGCTTATTAAATATTATAAAAATGAAAGTGGCATTTTTTTTGATATGTAATGTTAGTATTATTTTTATTATATCATATAATTAACCCTTTTTCGATATGTATTTTGGTGAATCAAATTATCTCAACATGGATTTTTTTAACAGGACTAATGAATAACTATTTTTCGATTTAAATAAATTAGAGTGTTTTAATTTAGGATTTCATAATTAACACAAAATTAATGTTAGATCATTTATATTGTGAACTATATATATATATATATATATATATATATATATATATATATAAGTGTTTATAATTTTATCTTATCTACTGCAGAAACATGTTCTTTTTAATAAAAGTATAATTTAAATATTTATTACTATATAAAATTGTGTACATATTTAAGTTATTTACACATGAAAAATATATTTACAAGCTATCATGGTTAAATCATATTTGTGAATATATAGTTCGAATATTTGTTAATATCTATAGTAAAAAGAATATTTCTATTAACATATATTTATAAAAAATAGAAATTAATTTATAAATTATTGAAAGTTATAATAATATAAAATTTCAAATTATAAACTCAATATTTATGCGTAATAAAAGCATTTAGCTAGTTTAAAAAAAATAAATCTAAATTGCAATTTTGTCTCCTCTTTAATTTCCAATTCGTGTTTTAGATTCTTAATTTTTTTTTTCTCGATTTTAGTTGTTCAGTTTAGTAAATCCCTATTTTTATTTATTTTTTAATTGAGAATATTAGAATCAATATACCCATTTAATGTACTATAAAAAAGTATTCAGTCCATTTAAATGTAAAGTAAAAAGTAAATATAAACAAAAATCAAGCAATTGTCAAAAACTCGGAAATTTCTGAATGTAAAAAGTAAAATTGTGGAAAAAAGAGAGTAGTAAATCAAAACCATAGATAAAAAATGAAAAGAAAAATAAAAGTGTAATTTCACTAAGAATGTTTGTTGGATCCTCAAAATAAAGAGGGTGAAAATATAGTTTTATTCTTTAACTAATATGTTTGAAAAAATTGCAACTGGAACATGGAATGTCTGTCTAAAACTATGGTAGTAGAAAGATTAACTTTCATGTTAGGTCTTAAACCATGATTAAAAGATTTAGTCATATGATTTCTTAAATTTAATCATAAGATAGAATGGACTAATGTATGTTAATCAAGATGTTAATAACATAAAATATTCATTGATTTTATCGATAATTAATTAGACATAACATGGCTAGTTGCAAGACTTGTTGTGCTTAGTCAATGTCTAACTGCACAAATATAAAAAAGAATAATAGACAACACTAACAACCCAGTTTCTTGAATTGAACAAAATATTGGTCCTATTATAGTTTTGTCTATCAACATTAGTTTTGGCCACAAAAAAGTTCTTGCTATTAGCCAATGCTACTTTAATACAAATTACTTATGGAAACCTAGAACCATGTTTAATATGTAAGCACCTAAGCATATACTTTACATGAACTTAATAAAAAAAAATCAGTTTTATTTTTTCATATAATTGAAGTTGAGCATAACCATACTATAAATCAGATTTTAAGTCTAACATAATTTTACAATATCGGAGTTTTACAATATCGATTTGTTAGATGAGACTTAAACCTACTTATATATACACTGTAAATTGGTCTGATCTCTGATCAATATAGGACTTCCAACACTCCCTCACCAAGACATATAGTTTTAAATTATGAAACTACACATTAATGATGTTTTGATAACTTGGATGAAATAATAGACTTAACAAACAACCAACTTCGTTATGGTAGATTCTAACTCATGGTTCTAATACCGTGTTAATATAAAAGAAAAAGAGACATAGAATGAATCCTTAATGAGCTCTGAACACATAAATTTATGAACTTATAAATAGGAAACTACAAATAGATGGGTCTAAGTCCATAAAACTAACACATAATATTGTAACTAACAATCTAATAATATCTACCAAACAAGAAAGAAAGACTCATTCAAATTTCAATCTTCAAAGTTAACTACGTTTTCTGCATTAACATATGAAAAAAACAATGGTAATGCAAATCAAACTTACCAAAAGATATAACTTATTTATCTGCTTGAGTTAAACCTCTACCTATTCACTATACTCATACTCTTGATGAAACTTGATCTCATGAATCAAGTGATAGGAGAAACATAACATTTACATGATGTTTTCCAGAAACAAAAATCTGTCATCTAGAACCTAGCACCCTGTACTCATACTGAAAGATTGTGCAAAGTGGAAAACCTTGACTCCTACGTTGAATCCAACATTTACATAGGCATGATCATACGGTTTTCTGCAGCCCGGACATCTGCCATCTGCCTCAACAATCTTTTTGTGACAAAATAGGCAGAGATGAAACCCACATGAACAAGGAAGAAAACATGAGTCTGTCATGTCTAGATCCTCATAACAGATCGGACATTGAGGAGGTTGTTGTGACATTATTGTTTGCCATGAACAAGGTACAGTTTTGTGGTTACCATGCCAGTTTGTGTTTAGCTCAGAGCCATGTTGCTTTGAGAGGTCTGGCAAACCCTGAGGCCGGAGAACATCATCAGGCTTCCATGCTCGGTGATTCGGATGTGATTCAAGAACCGCTGATTTGAACTCTGGTTTTGTGATATTCTTGACAGGTTCTTGAACTGGAGAAGATTCTGAAACCACAGAACACAGATTATCATTTGCATATAAAGCATCAGCAACAACTTCCCAGTCATCTACGCATTCATCCACTTCTTTGTCACTGACATTGTCTGAGAAACAAGCACTCATACTACTGCTGCTGCTGCTACTCCCGGAGAAATCACTCCCTGACTCATCAAGATCAAAACTATTTTGAATGGAGTTATTTATAATGGATCCTGAATCATTACCCTGGATGCAAGAACCTGCAATATCCTCTCCTCTTTTCCTTCTATTTTCCTTCAATGATTTATTCTCTTCACTGGCATTGTTCTTTGATGTACGGCAATGATCAACCCTTTCATTTGCATCAACTTCACTTCCCTTTTTGACTAGCACAAAACAATGTAACAGTGACAGAGAAATGAACAAAAAAATTCAGTAACTTCCAAAGGATTTTAAAACAGTTCATTAAGTACTGTTTATACCTTCTTTTAAGTTAAAGTATGATAATATGAACATTCTTACACTCCTTTAATGAATAAAATTCAGTCTAGCTTTACTTTGTTTTAGATTTCACGTACTCATATTCGTAGTGAAATACGAAACATTGTCACATGATGCTTCAAATATGTCAGATGAGATGAACTGGCTCTCATATTCATAGTGAAATTCGAAACATTGTCACATGATGCTTCAAATATGTCAGATGAGATGAACTGACCCTGCCAAACCTAACCATGCAAAGCTATGAAGATCCTCTCAGTTTGAAGACTACATTTTAAAAGTTCATACAAAGAAGATTTATAATTATATGTGTGTAATTACATTCAAGAAATTGCAACCTTGAAGATTGATAGAGCAAGAAAGTTGTTGGAAATGAAATATGACAGTATCCATGTATCTTCTTCACCTCACAACTTAAGCTACATGGTAGCAAAATGCAGGAAAAGTTTGTATGATTTCATGAAACCCCTGAAGTGGTTAGTGTAATTTACTCTATAAAAAATGGAACATGTCCAAGTCTTATTAAAAGTACTTTGGTGATATTTTGAAGCAATTCAGGACATTTTCACAAAACTAGGTGACTTTTTTCTTTTTGTATCAGATCTCAATTGCTTGGTTTTATTAAAGTTTGAATAGGCAAAAAAGGTACTTTGAAAACTTTAATCCAAACATATCCCAGATTAAGAAACCATAGATGGAACCAATACAGTCAATACAAATGCAGCAGCAAGCAAAAGAGACAAAGGGTGTCATTTGCAGAGAATTAGCTGAAAAAGGAATCTGCAAATTGTTCAGACATTCAGCATTCATGCTTTGATCAGAAAAGGGATAAAAACAATACAGTAAATTAAATTTCAATGATGGATTAATGAAGAACATGAAAACAGCATCTATTAGATGAACAATTTGCAGGTGAAAATGAAGATCATAGAGGTACCTCGAGAAAGCCATTGTTCACGCCGAACATCAAGCTTGATTTGCTTCAGTTTCGCGGAGCCATTTGTCTGAACAATCACAGTGCCATAAACCAACAAAAAATGAAAACAAAACAAAAGTCACAAAACCACGCTAAAAAATGAAAATTTCAAAAGCAGAAAACGTTGCTACCATTTATCTGAACATTCACAACACAAAAAGCCAATGAAATGGGAAAATTAAAATTTTCCAAACCATGAAAAAAAAAAAGATTTTTTCCCAAAAACTATAAAAAATGAATGAACAAATTGCTACCCTTTGATACCCGACAAAAGAGAAAGCAATGCAATGTATCAATGCCTTCATGGGTTAAAAAAAAAAAAATCTCATCTTTAACCCAACAGGTTAAAAATATCCTTTGAGAAAATAGTTTGAAGAAATATAGAGAAATGGGATAGTCAGAGAGAAATAAAGGTTACCCTTTTCTTCTTCGTGGAGAGAGAATGATCAGATATGGAAGCAGAAGCCATTGAAATGAATGAGATATAGATTGTGATAAAAGGGAGGCCAGAGAGAGAGAGAGAGAGGAAGATAGGGAGGGAGTGGAAGTTACAAAAAGATGGTTTGATTTCTCTTCTATTCCTGTGTTTGCATTGCATCAACGTGGCTTAGTAATCACCATAACCTCATGATATTAGAACATTGGTTGGAACAGAAACATTAGATCTTTATTCCTGCTAAAAGAAAAAAAACAGTACAACATTGATTTTGTGTTGTTTAAGGTTTTTTGGAAAAAATTTAGCAACTAAGTTCAAATGATAATAGGTACTCTCAGATGACAGATAATTTAGTTGAACAGATAATATACTCTTGATAGAAGTTCATCTTATATAACTATAAATTAATAGTGGATAAATTAGCTGATTCAAATTTAGAAATATTATAATTAACTATTGTTCTTTTTATCCAAGACTAGTCTATTCTAATCAATCAATAACCAAGTATAATAATTACAATAATATAAAACCTATCAGTCACCATTTTATTTTTATAAATGTCAACATTTTGTGTAATTGGGATCTACCGTTTTCTGCTAAAAGAAATATATTTATTTTAAGTCCCAATTGAGGGTTATATTAGAAAAAAAAAAATCTTGTTAGAGCCTTCAAAATTAAGTAGTTCTTCCTCCAAAGACCAATAATATCAATTAAATTTTAAAAAGATTTCAGTTTACCAAACTTATCCTGATTATTGAGGTTTAAAAAATATTTTTCATTATTTACTAATAAAAACACACATATTATTCATACTAGTTAATAGAGGCAAATAAATAAATAAAAATTGAAAGAAGTAATAAAATATCTTATAGAAAACCAATTTTTTATAAATTATATTTTAATGTAGGATTAACTTATATTTTTAAAGTATGCACTCTCAAATTCTAATTCACAAATTAAGGTACAGAGAATGTCAGTTTTGTGACTATAAAAAGTGTGATTTGTTTCCCTTGCAATTGAAGGTGATAAAATTAAAATGAATAGTTTTACTTTTTTCATTGATTTTTTATCTTCCATATTTAATATTCTTTTATAAACTTAAGTACCCAATAAATTAAATATTTTAATTTAATCATTTGTTATTATCTGCATCAACTTTATCGTTTGTTTACGATTACCTTTTGTTCTCAGATAAAAAAAACTATTGATTTGATATAATAAATAAAATATGATAAGGAATAAAAAAGAAATTTAAAAGATTGTTAAAATAATAAAAAAATTATAACATAAATTCAAGGAATTATTATGACAAAATAATTATATTTTACTTTGAGTGATAACAAGAAATTTTGTTTGACTTTTGTCTTACAAAAAGGAGATCAACCTATTTGGTTTATTGAAAAGAAAACAACTCTTCTATGTTCAGTAATTTTCTATAGATATCTTAAATCTTGTTAACAACTCAGTTCAAATTTTCAACAGGTGATATTCAAAGGTTCAAGATTAGTCTTTTCAAAATCATTGTTACTGAATTTTAAAACAAAGGCACTTAAAAATAGGTTCAGTTAAAGCTAACTACAAAAGTTTGATTGAAACGTGTTGGTCCCCATTGTGTAGTCTTTGTCCAAACCAAAAACGTCACAGTTTTATTCTCCAACAACGAAGAATTGGTGTTACAAGCAAAATGGCCAAAAATAAAAGTGCAAACACATAGCAAAACAGCAAAAAAACAAAACATGAAAAATGAAAGAAGAGTATCAAGTATAAAATTAGGGTGAAGTAACTGTTGCAACTAATGAACAATTTGGTAAACAAATATTCTACAGATATATAGCAAACTATTTACAAAGGAGGGCACATGACATGAGACCTCATAAACATATTACACATCCCATCTATATTCCCCTCCTTCACTTACATGTGAGAATTCAAGTTCCTATGACAACAGATAAAATTGTGAACCAAGGGTTCCTAGGTTGCTTCACCAAGACTCTTATAAACAACAAATTATGTGAGTCCCTTCAGCTGTTTCTCAATAGAGATGTTAGAGACCAAATATTCATGAACATATAAATTACGAGCATGCCAACAATTTGCGGAATCTTTCCTCTCTGTCCCTACGAAACTGGGAGGTTGTTGTCCCTGCCGGCGGCATTCGTCTCTTCTTTCTCGGCCGGAAGAAGAAATCTTGTGTGTCAAGAACATAAGAAATCTGCAGATGAAACTTGCCAATAAGCAAAAACAAAACATTGTTCCAACCATTGGTTTCTCAGAAATTCCAAAGCAGAAGAATAAATTCAATAGCCTTGTCAATGTGTGGTGCTTTGAATGGCACACTAGATAGACAGACAACATTCTTAAATCCACACCATTGTTTTTTTGGTTCACACTGCAACACTAACTACAACTTAAATCCGGGGTGGGACTATATCATTATCAAGAGAGAGAAGATGAGCATAAAGGAAGAAAGATTATGTCCATGATGTTGTAAATATAGCAGTAATTTGCAAAAAAGGGAAAACCAAAAGGTATTTATAAGACAGCATACCTTGGATGAGTTGCAAGATATCTTGCATTCCAATCCATTAATTACTTTAACACCTTCCATGGCAGAGCATATTGCAGAAAGCTCATCTAAGTTTCCATATTTGCGTTTGTTTCTGAATATAACAAAATAAGAAGCAGAAACTCAGTGTTACCTAGTTGAAAAGGTAGGCAATATTTCCATGTCGCTAAAGATTACTCATGCTTACACAACAAATACCCCAATTATCATTACAGAAAAGAGAAGTAATAAACCAAAAAGATTAATCTTGGTGAATCTGTACCTATGCAGAATGATGCCGTGGGGTTCCTTTTTGCCTGGAAAGACTGACAGAAAATCATTGTGCAGATAAAAGGAGAAATTTGGATCAATAGAAACGGCAAACAATTCAGGCTTTTCATTCATATTGTCCATAAACTGGATGGATAGTCGTGAGGGGCTAGAGGACTGCAATAAGATGACAAAAAAATTAATATTAACCTCAAGAACTCAAGCTCCTGTTAAGAAAACTGACTTTTCTTCTTTTTTTTGGTTTCAGATTTGGCGCAAAGGACCTACACATTGTATCCGATATATATTATCCTCGTGAAGGATGACATGAGCATTTGCATGATATACAGAATCATTTAACTTCCCAGGCTTCCGAGACCTTTCATATTCATATAATTGGAGAAGCTTACTGTCCACATCATCGGTTGCAACAGTTTGAAGCTGCAGAAAAGGTAAATTAGAACCTTCAAAGGAAAACAAGACAAAAGCAAGTAGAAAATGAGACGAGGCAATATACCTGTCTAACCAATTTGTATATTAACTTGTCCAAGGTGAATAACACGTATGACTGGTTCCCTATAATTGCTCGGCATTCATCTTCAAACTTTGCATTTTCAGCAGATCCATCAAGCAAGTTGTACAACGCATTCATAAATCTATAAGAGAGTACGAACAATTAATCCAAATGGACAATGAACACTCATTTGGTGGGGGGGACTTTGAATAAATCGTGAAAATTTACCTTGAATAAGGATCTGGTAAGCTAGCATCTTTTGCTTTCCATTTTAATTCTGCGTTCATTGAATGTGTTTTTGCTGATAAGATTCTCTCGTAAAGAGTCTGCCAAGTTCAAAAAGAGCTTATGACATGCACCAAGGAAGATATTTCAATATCAAAGCCAGGAAAAAAATTATCCTTACTTGATGAAGTCTAAAAAGCACATAGAAGTCATCATTTCCATAGAACACCCTTGAGTCCTTCATTTCTTCAACAAATGAAACCGCTGATACATGCTTTGTGAGAGGTTTCACAGATGAAAGGAACCTTTCTAACAATGGCAAAGATGTGCCATCTCCTCCAGCTTGTGCATCACAGATCCCCTCAGCTTCACCTTCACTCTCAGCCTTACCATCAACATCATCTTGTTCGATATCTTCCTCCTCTTCATGATCTTCTCGAAAGCATTCATCACCAGCCGATTCACTGCCTGAGACATCTTCACCAGCTTCAGAAACATTTTCACTGTCCTCATCATCAGCATCTGCATCATTGTCACCTCCAGCCTCAGGACAACATTCATCCTCTCCGTTTCTAGACTGATATTTTCTTCTTTCAGTGTTGTGTTTTGCCTTAGCCATTGACTGCACATTTGAATCTCCATAGGCAACAAAGTTATCCTCCTCCGAGTCACCATTTGGTGATAATTCTCCCTCTTCCTTTTCAATTTTGCAAGGCCCAGCAGATTCATCATGATTTTTAACTTTACTGCTTTCACTTAAAACACCATTGGCCACAGGTACTGGAGTTGCCATGTCACATCCCTGAAATACGAAGATAAACAGAGACAGGCATTATCAATCACAGAAAAATAAAAATCCCTTGGCTTCAGTAAAGGTAGAAAGAAGATGAAAAAAAAAACAAATAGATCAAAAACTGACTAAGCGTTTCTTCTAAAGCATGTTAAATCTGCCTCGATTGAGAACCCATACCTCCACCAATGGTACATTAGCAACCTGAGACTTGGCTACAGAATCATCAACATCAGTTGGTCGTGATGGAGTAAGGGCACGCGCTAGAAAATAAACAAGTTTAGAATTCTTAAAATAATAACATTAACTAAAACAAAAATGTCAAAGAATTGATTGAGTGCATTGATTTTACAAGTCTATTACCTGGTGATGCATCTAAGTTCGTTCTGTTCAGGCTGTTTTCTCCTCTAATTGCAATTGATACACTGTTTTTAGCTCCTTGATCATCGGAGGTAAACGGTTTGCTAAATCCGGAGGCTTTGTCATTGCATTCTACATTTTTCAGTCCTTTATCCATCAATGGATCATCCCTACAACCATGTTCACCACCAACAGATCCATTTTCTTTATCATTGGTAGCTATACTAGCCCGGTGAACATTCTTTGCTTCAGTTATTCTACCATCAGCTTCATTCTTATCCGATTTTGGTAACCTTGAATTCATTGAAAGAGAGTCTGCATGAGGGCTTCTGTCACCCCCTATGCTTGGTACACCAAAATTGCGAACATTATGCCCAGTTTTTCTATCCTCCGCCCTTTCTGTTGCATGAGACTGGGTAGGAACACCAAGCATTGGCTCCAAGAAGGTACTCCACAGCCTCATAATTTTATTTAACAACTCTTTACTTGAGAATAACTCATCACATGAATATCGAACAAGTTTATACAGGTCTTCATGAATTCCAGCAGCATCAGGATATTCAAATTCCAGATGAGGAATTAGAGGCTGTTTATTTCCAGCCGCGATCGACTGAATAATATCATCTTCTTTCTGCTGTTTTTCTTTAATTTCTTTAATCTCGGCAACCAAAGCTGTATAATGTCAAAGATAGAATCTTAGAACTGACTAAAAAGATAATACTGAACCATGCAATGATGTGTGTGAGAACTTAAAAAGAACTGCCTGACAAGAACAATTTGTAACTCGTTTATTTAAAAACCTGTGAGATCTGCAACAAACATAGCAACTGCTTGGTATACCTGGAGGTAATTAGACGTTTTTCATGAAGTATGTTTTCAGCCTAATACAGCCATGAGTTACAGTTATATGCACTCTCTATCTATCTCTTACTTTTCAGACCCAGCCTGTGATTTAATATTTCTAATTTAACACAGTTTCAAAGAACATTAAGCAGAAGGCACTCTGGATATTCCAATCTCAAACTTTCTAAATAACACTTGGGTAAGACTAAGCCAAACTTGAAGAGTAGAATACATGACCATTTTAGAATCAATTTTGTACTTCGTTCATAAGCACTTAATTCATGCTTATGCCAATGGTTAGCTTCAAAATATTTATCATTTATATTAAAGCAGCCAGTGTCACAATATTGGTAATTGTTGCAGTATGTGTAGGTAATTACGATTTAAGAATTACAAGCACTTTTTGTCACGCATATACAATAGCTAGCTCTAAAATATCTATTGTTCGTACCCAGTACACAATATTTGTCATGGCAGACGTCGTAGCTACAGAACCACAATCATATAGTCTCAATGCTTGATCTAAAATGTAAAAAATTGCCCAACTAACCCATGTAACCTTTAATTCAAATTGTTGCTTGTTCATGGAGCTCGTGGCAAGTCAAAATAATCAAATCAACATGAAATATAAACAGAAAGAAAAGCAAATAAACTTACATTTTGTGCTCAAATTCTTAGAATCTTGTTGTTTGAAATAGAAGCTACGATGATCCAGTGATTTGTAGTGGTTTTTAGCATAAATTTCAGCCCATACTTTATTGAAATCTGAACGACACCTACTCCACTCCTCTTGCTTCTGCTTCAGTCGAGTCAATATTACAGGCAGGGCATGGGTTGGGTTTTTCCGCAATATGTCTATTACGTCAAGACCATGATCACCATAGAGTCGTTCAATGCACCTTAAATTTAGAACTGCAATTCGTAACCTCAGACAAAATCAATTCATAAAGATCTAATAACATATATATATATATATATATATATATATATATATATATATATTAAAATTCTATAATACTTTAGATTGACGTTATTCTCACACATACCAGTGAAGTGCTCTTCAATACGGTTCAGGGTCTCCACACTTATTTTATTTTCATTAATGTTATTATACAATTCCTCTGCTCGTTTAGCAGCTGAACTCACAGACTCCAGTAACATGTCCAGCTCATATCTACATCAGAAATAAAAAAATATATCATCATCCTATGATTCAATACACAAATCTTTGACAAAGTAATAACTCCAAAACGAACACTGAAATCAGGAGGCAGCAGAGATGATGGAAACAAAGAAAATTTGTTGGATCCCAGAAAAGGAAGATAAAAAGTTAATTTAAAGAAAGCAAGAGATGAAGACAAAAAAAAACTGCATAAGTTTTACCTGTCATCTTCACATCTGAACAAGCTTTCTTCATACTGATTTCTTCGCATATGTTTGAAAGAGTAATCCTCACTTCCAGAAGTCACAGATACCCAGTGGTCATTCAATACTTGAGCACCAAGCTCAGATCTCTGACTAGCTGTAGGAATTGGATACTGCAAAATGTGAGGGGAGAAACCAAGTTATAGAACATAATACATTATTGACAAAGCCAACAAAGTAAAGGAATCAAATAGAAGTTGCATACATCCGCAGGCAAAAGCCGGTAGCTGGGAGTACAACGTTTGCAGTCACTAAGGTCAAGTTCTTGAATGGATTTTCCCATGTATTTCTCCTTGTATCTTTCCTTCTCTTTGGCTCCATCCATATCACGCTTGTGCTCTCTGTCTTTGTCCTCCAACTTTGACGGTCTTGCCAAATGAGCATCAGTAGATAGTGACTCTGAAATCAACATACTTGCAACATCAATATTGACCATTAATATATGGGGAGAAACAACACCCCCCTCCCCCTACTATTTAAAATACTCAGCATGATTCAACATTAGGTTTTAAATTTGAATGGTTTCTTAAAAGAAGATAATGATAATTCCGTCCTCCTCAAAACTAGAAATGAAAAAAATGCATAAACACAAGTAGGGTAAGATATATATATAAACATACTTTTACTCATGACACCAGCAAGGAATCCATCTGCAAAAATAAAAATTATCTCAAGGATTGAGAAAATAAAAAGAAATAATAATATTAAGAGAAGAAAAAGAAAAGAAAAATTTGAGAAACAATTACCAATATTTTCACAACGCTCCAGGAAATCGTTAAATTCGTCCATAAGATCTGAATGCTTTCCAAGTAAATCAGTTACCTAAAATGTAAATTTTGAAATGATATACATTAAGACAAGAGGCAACAAAAACTTATAAAAAAGCATTTGAGAACCTGTAAAAAGATCTTGCCACCTAGATCTCCTCGTCTTTTATTTAAGTGAACAAAACTAAGGAAGGGGTGAAAGGGTCAAAAGCTAATAATATGAAACTGGTTTCTGCATATTGTGTTTCTAATGCAATCGTACAAATGAATTGATAAGCATGTTTTAAACTGTCTTCTAGAATTCTCAGTAAAACTAACACCAACTATCCTTCATACTTCAATTAATGAAACATTATGAAATTCCAAAACAAATAGTGAAAGTAACAACTAAAATAATTCAATGTCAGCAAGAATACCCAAAATGAAGTATACGAGTAAAAGCAGACAGATGCCTTCTTGCATGAGTTTTTAAGTATGTGACTCACAGAAGCAGGCACATACCAAATTTTGCAAATCATTCCTTTTAATTATTCCATTGCTGAAAATGTGAAGGCATTTCAAGAATGTTTGGTAATCATCAGAACTGCTCAACTTCTCCTTAACTTTCTCACAGAAACTGAATGCTTGACTATACATGCCTGTCATGAATAAAAAATAAACAAATAAATAACAACAGGTTAGGAAACTATAGGTCAATATGATCATCCCAGTGCTATTCATCCTCTCCAAATCTATTTAAAATAGATGGGAAGAAAAACTTGTAAGCAAGAAAGATTCCATCAGGACATATAAATTCTAAGAATGTAACTATATGAACCCAAATCAATTGTGACGATCAAATTTAACATGCTTAGGAATTTTTTAAACTATGTGCATGATAGGTTTAGCCTGATTTGAAGAAACAATCACTTATTTTTCGTTAGCTTCCTGCAAGAACTTTTGAAAAATAGGCAGTTATCCCAGACTTAAGGGTTTCCAAATATGGACTAAATGTTATATTACAATGCTGCACACACACTGGTCAACTCTAAAATCCAATTTTTTTGGTGATGCTTATACAACCAATTTTAAATAACTACACTGATTTACTCTGTATTTACAGTTGAATGTTTGACACCAGAGAAATTTTAGTATAGTTTACTATCTTCTTTGGTTTTCTTAAGAGGAAGTTTGCTTCGATATTGTGCATATTATCACACTAGTTAACAAGACAAAAGTTTGCACCATATTGAAAACCAGATATCTTACTGCCAAGTTAAAATAACATATGAATCTAAAACCAACAAATGCATTTGCACAAAGCATAACATTATTGCTTACTCTTTAAGGTATCTTTGTCATCCTATGTAGGAAAGGCAGAAGCTTACTTACTCTTTAAGGTATCTTTGTCTTCATAAGAAGGAAAGTCAGCAGCCATTCCAAAACCTTCAGCCTTCTTGACGGATTTCTTTTTGTCAGGAAAGCGTTGCAAGTTCAAATCCCTGCTGTTATCAAGATCTTGTTCTCTCTCATCCTGATCACGCATTCTCCTATCCCTACTGTCTCGCTTCCTCTCCTTGTGTATGTTCAACATTGTTTTGTCATCATCCATCTCAGGGCGTTCAGCACTCATATCATGATCATGAGAAGGAAGCCTGTCTCTTCGATAACGTTGCTGTAGAAAAATGTTCACAACCCAATCATTAAAAAGGCAGTTTACAAGATTTATATATAAGTGGGATAGGAACAATCTTACTGCCTTGTCTGGTGGCATTTGGCGCATCATTGGGGCCGTAGAACTCCGCTCATTAAAGCGCTGCAACGAATTTCGACTATATGGAGCATGCTGTGTGGAAGGTGCAGCAGAAGTATCTGGTAAGAATCTAGTGAACTCCTCAAGCAAATCTCGATGGTCCTTGAAGAGGGTAGCAACCTAGAAATTTTGTTTAAAAGAAAGAGTGTAAATTTCCAACCAAATATTTATTAAAGAGAACACAGAAAACATCAAAAAGCCGCCAAAAAAGGATAAAACATATTACCTCACTATAAACCTCACCAATGTCCTTGTGCTCTTTGCGATACATGTTTAAAATGTCCAAGAATGATTTGTAAACATGCTCATCACTTTGGAACCGCTTCTGCAAAAGAAAAACATATTGATTACAGATAGGAATAAACTATATCCGTAAAACCACCAGAAAACTCATTCACCTTTATCTTGTTCACAAAACTGATTGCTTCTTCAAATTCAACCGTTTTCTTTGGAGGAGCCTCATCCTCATCAAGTGTTATCTCATAACCTTTTGGCAGGAATGTGTTAAATCCAAAAATCAAATTGTTGTGCCCTTTGAACAATTCCTTCACCCTTGCTATGACACCAGCTGTGTCAGTCCTGCAAATGACCAAAAGAAAGATCGAGATAAATAATTTCTTTATCTACAAAACTCGTCATTTCAAAATCATCATACAGTGCAAAGACGAAAGAATAAGGCAAGAGTCTACCTTTGAGCCTTGAAATCTTTCATGACCTCAAGGAACATGTCATACTTCTCTCTTTGGTCCTGAAACATGTCTTTGACTTCCTTCAAATAGGATAAGGCATCATTGGTAGTCAGTTTCTGGGAAGTAGTTGCTCCCCCACCAACACCACCTCCGTTGCTACCTCCTCCACCTCCACCCCCTCCCCCTCCACTTCCAGGGACTTGGTTTTGTCCATAGCTTCATGCACAGAACACAAACTCACTTTCAGATACACATAATGCTAATAATCACGGCATGCTAATCTATACAAGATATCAAGCATTCCACATGTTCAATGTCCAAACTAACCAAAGTTATGATATCTCATTAAAATGTTGAAACAAGAAAACCCACAAATCTATAACTATTCTAAGTTAAAAATGAGGTAATTTACAATTGCAACACTGCTCATGCTACTTGTCTCAAAAGATTCCCGCATACAGCTTTAACAAATTAATTTGTTTCAGCAGTAACCTAACTACCACACCCATTTCTTGTAATCCATGATCCCACAAGATAACTCATCCCAAAGTCAATTCAGGTTAAACTGAACACAACCCTAAGTGAACTCTGCACAATTCAACCCAAAAAGTTTAACACAAACTTAACAACAAGCCCACGTTCCATTACCGCAACACAAAATAGGGCAAACTACCAATTACAGAGGGATAAACACAAAATTGACACACAAAAAAGGTAGGGCAAGAAATTGAAAAAAGGAAAAAGAGACATACGAATCAGCACGCGACGAAGTAGTAAAAGGGGGGCGCTTGAATTGGGAGGCAGAGGCAGAGTACATATCATCCCTTGCCCTCTTCATCCCTGCAAAATCAAAACCAATCCAATTAAAACAAGAACAAAAATAAAGCATGGTTCTTGACACAAAACCATTTGAATTGAGCAAAAACAAAGATGACCCAGAAAGTGAAAGGGAAAAAGATTGAACCTCACGAGTTTCCCAGATTTTTTTTCTTTGAAAAGTTGCTGGAAAACAAGTTGAGTAGATCTCCGAGGAACAAGAGAAAGAAAACCACTGAAGGAGTTTGATCAGACAAAACAAAACAATAGGTTCGGTTGGGTGTGTTTGTGCTCCTCTCTTGTGTTAAGTTGGAACAAGAATTGAGACAAACATACACATAGAGAATGAGAAAGAGAGAATTGGGGTCAAGAGAAGAGGAGAACTCTGAAAACTCAAAACTTAAACTCAAAATTTGTGAGTCAGAAGCCAAAAATTAAAAAAACATGGGGAAGAGAAAATATATGAAAGGAAATGGTGATTTATGTGAAGACCAGGGAAGTGTTCGTGTTTTATGTTGTTATTATTCCAATTGTTGGAGGCTCCTTCAGTGTTTTGAGTTTTTTTTTTTTGTTTGTTTTGGACTTTATTGTGGGTTGTTGATCCAAGCCCATAGTTTTTTCTTCTTTACCTTTTTGTCTCTCTAGTTTATGAGTTTTACTTTTTGGTTTTAAAAACTTTTAATTTTGGTCTGAAATATTTTTATTATAATTTATTTATAAATAAATATACAAATCTATATTATAAAATTTAATATTACTTAAATTAAAATAATTACTTGTAATAAAAAATCATCAAAATAAATAAAAATTATTTATAATAAAATTATAAAACCATTTATATTTGTATTATTTTTATATTTATTTTTATAATAATAATAATAAGTTTATTCTTTTTTTATAAAAAAAAATTGAAAATGTATTTCAACTAACATTTTTTGTATTCTCATTTATGTTCAATTTTATTTTTCAAGTGACTTTATATTCAATTGTTCTTTCTAAATTTAATATTTTTTAAAATTAAATAAATAAAAATCATTTATAAAATTAGTAAAAATACTTACATTTAAATTACAAAAATTATTTATATTTATTTCTTTCTTTAATATATTAAAAATATTAGTTAACATAATTTGTTTTTATTTTTTCTTTAATAATATTTTAAATATTGATAAATTTAAATATAAAATTTACAATAAAAAATACTGATAAAAAATAAAAAAAAAATAGTAAAAAAATATGAAAAGAAAATATCAGGAAAAAATGGCAAAAGACTTCCCATATATTATAGTTGTTTACGTTCTACTTACAATTAAACTATAAGCGTTTTACGGTTTTCAGTTCTATGTCATTAAAAGTTTTTATTAATATATAACTTCAATACATATAACATCTAATATAATCAAACTGTCTTCTTTTTTTATAGTAATATATATATTTTTATTTGTAAAATTATATATATATATATATATATATGAATATATATATATATATATATATATATATATATATATATATA
>Ga0209589_1000347_pt1 | contig 61431 bp, 29 predicted proteins | sample CowpeawhiteBW_FD_187525 | JGI IMG/M metagenome (GOLD analysis project Ga0209589, IMG submission 187525) | Root nodule microbial communities of legume samples collected from California USA - Cow pea white BW (SPAdes) (version 2) | ecosystem: Host-associated > Plants > Roots > Nodule | place: USA... | reverse complement strand
ATAAAAACTTGTAAAATTAACCGTTAATTTTTAAAAATTTAATAAATAATTAAATTGTAAAGGGTAAAATTGGAATTATGAAATGTGGACACAAAAGAGGGAATCCCCTTTATATATAGTTATAGATTATATTTATTGAAAGAGTCAAATTATTTTAAAAGTAATATATATATTTTATTTATGTGAGATTTTTTTTTTTTAAATTATCGTCCATGTAAGATAGAGAAAGGAGTCTTAAATGCATAACAAGTGTCAAACTTGATGCAAAATTATTTATAACATCAAAATAAAAAAAATTAATTAAAAATGTCTAAATATATAATATAATTAAAATTATTTAAATCTTTAAAATAAATATTTTTACTTTACTTTCTAACTTAACCTTCACCTTAGACATTAATTATTTTTTTCCTCTTTGTCTTTCTAAGTAAATACTTTAGACTCATGAAACATCTCACTAAATATTTATTTTTATGGACTAAAATGACGTTGAATTTATTTTTGTTAAACTTTATATATTGTGATCTATACTTATAGGCTAAAATAGAATAAATTGAATCAAAGTGGCTTGCAAAGGCAAGAATAAGCTCAAGCTCACATGAAATGACAACTTAAAAGGAATAAATTAATTTGGCAATTAGAAATTATGTATGGCAAACAATTATACAATATTGTCCGTTCTTTATTATTATTGTCGCAATCTCTCTATTAACTCTCCTACCAACTACAATATCAAAGTCTTTATTCTCATTTCATCCCTATCCTCCTACACCTACAGCATCTACATCTTATCCAAAATAGTTTCGAAAAATAGCAAATTTTGCATAATCATTATTGCCATTTATTGTAATGCAAAAGCTCTGAATAAACCCAAATTCAATTATTGAACTTATTCGCCAACACAGAAACTATAAAACTAATCTCACCTTGGAGTAAAACGTCAAAATATTTAAAGGGAATGCGGTTTCAGGTCTCAACATCCAAAATTATTTTACTTTATTTTCATCATCAATGTGTGTACACTACTGCAGCAAGGAAAATTAAAGTGAATTTTCGAAAGACGTGCCCTTTCTGCTAGAAACAAAAACATGGAGTGATGAAGAACCCTAATTCGATCGTTGTGGTGAGAATTGAGGAAAGGAAAATGATTCAGTTGAAATATCCGGAATCGAAATTCCCGAATAAGGAAGCATGCGCTTGGTCTGATATAATAAAAGGAAACACCGAGAGGATAAGCATCAGACACCCATGATGAACAACATTAAACACATAATATTCAAGGTAAACGGGCTTTTCTGGTCCCTGTTCTTGCCACGTCACACCCAACGTGTCAAATCCATCTTTCTCTCTCTCACCCATGCCACTTTCCCTTTTATTTTCTATTAATTTTATATATATCAATAATAATCCCTTCCTCATTCTCCATCATCCCCACTTAATTTCTTTTCGGCCTTATCTCTATCCTCTGCAACTTTCTCTCTCTCTCTCTCTCTCTCTCTCTCTGTCTTTCTCTCTGGTAGTGTGCAGATTGATGACAAGTAACCCCTTTACGTGGAAGCCTAAGAGGAGGAGAAGACGAAGAGGACAAGGGTGACTCAATCGCCGCTTCAGGGGCCTTCTTGTTTCGTTTTAGTTTAAGCTTTTTTCGGTACGAGAAGGTGAATACAAATGGAGGTTTTGGTGGGTCCCGCGTTCACCATCGACGTTCCGGCGGACGGGAACTCCGAAGATCGGATCTTTCTTAACGGGTCACCGGAAAATGACCGCTCGAACTTCCGGATCTCGGGGCCGCCCAAGTTCTTCGCCGGCGGCGAGTCGGAGAGTTCGTCGTCGATCGGAACCCCCGACGACAGTGACAACGAGGAGGAAGAAGTGCAGAGCAAGTTGAAGATACGAACTGGGTTGGGGTCTTTGGATGCCATGGAAGATTCTCTTCCCATCAAGTTAGTTCCTTTACTCTCTCTCTGTAAAGCCCTCTCGTTTGATTTGATCCTCGTAGACATCGAATGTTTTTTTTTTTTGTTTTTTTCCCTTGGATTCTTTGTCTCTAATTGAAATATTATATCTTTGGATTGTGGTAACTGATATGGGTGATGTTTTGTGATTTTTGATAAGCGATGCAGGAGGGGATTATCCAGTCATTTTGATGGAAAATCGAAATCGTTCTCAGATCTGTCGCAAGTGAGTACTCTGAAGGATTTGAAGGAGTTGCAGAAGCAAGAGAGTCCTTTCAACAAGAGAAGAAGGGTTCTGATTGCATCAAAGTGGTCCAGAAGATCATCTTTCTATTCCTGGTCCAACCCACAATCCATGCCTCTTTTGCCTGTGGATGAGGATCGTGATGACGACGATGATGACGAAGACGAAGAGGAAGAAGAAGAAAAAGCAAGAAAAGTTCCCTCCGCTTCTTCTTCTTCCTCTTCCTCCTTGGCCGAGGAAAAAAAACCTGAAGATCAAGTTCAGCTTCGACTCAACAGAGTACCAGAATCTTATGCTGCTCACATGAGGCTCAGACTCGGAAGCTTCAAAGCAAGGAGCTTTTCGCTTGCAGATCTGCAGGAGCACGATGACGAGGAAGAAGATGAAGATTAATTGACATTTAATTATAACATAGGCTGTTTTTTTTTTCTTTTCTTCTTTTTGCTGTTTTGGTTTATTCTTTTGTTATTGTTGTTACTAAATAAAATTAAATAGTATGAAGTAAAAGTAACTATGTGAAAAACAAAAACTTGTCTTTTTACTTTATGTTGAAAGAAGATGAGTTTTGTTAAGGAATATACAGTGCATATCCTGTAGGTGTGTTGTAGGAAAGTAAGTAATGAAATGAAAGCTTTAGTTTTGTGTGATGAAGTTTAGAAATATGGATATTGGGAAGTATAAGGAAAAGATAAAGAAGCAAAATTGGTGAGTATTTGGAGCGTATCTTGAGCAAATCTTATCCTATCCTTTAAACTATGAATAATGAAAAAAAAAGAATGAGTTAATTAAAAAATGGTATTTATCTAGGGCTTGCAAGTTGTGCAGAGTTGTTGTCTGTTGTGGAATGGGAATCGAAATTGAAGTGTTTGATGTATAGGTAAGGTAGGGTAGGGTTTGTGATTTAGGTTTGTTGGTATGAGTAATATTTATGTATATCTTAACTTGACTTGATTGCTTATTGGCTAAGGGTAGAAGATGGGTAATGCTGACTTTTGAAGGAGAGGATCCATTGGAATATCTGCCTTGGGTGTGTGGATGGGGAAGTGTGGGTCCCTTCTATTCTTCTCTCAAATGATAATGGCAAACAACATAGGATTCCATGTCTTTTATTTCTTTTAAACAATTTTTGGTATCAAAACACGATTAATTCTTAAACTTACGTGTAATGGTTGGAGTTTTGACATAAGAAATGAGAAGAGTTGGTGTTTGAAGATTCCGATGTGGTTGAAGAGGTTGAGAAGATGTTGGTGGAAGGGTTGCATCTTCTTGGTCATCCTTGTTGATGCTGCAAGACTGGGTGGAATATGATTTCTCACTCCCAACAAAACTCTTTTTTTTTTCTTCTTCTTTTCTGTTGTTATTTCCCCATCTTTATCTCTAACGATTAGTCAATGATTTTGGTTCAAACATAATGTTTTCTTTAGCTTCTTAGGAAAAAAGGAAGAAAATTCATCTATAAAAATACATATTACATCATTTTACTAGACAACATAAGAAAATTAGGAGAGCTTAATGCTGGATATCTTTTATTATCTACTTTTTGTGTAAAAACAAAAAGAAGTTAAACAAAAAATCATAAATTTTTCATTTTAATATTTTAATATAAATTTAAAATTCGTCCATATTTAAATTTTGATATTTTTAGTTTTTAAACTTCAAATACAAAGGAATATAATTTTTTTTAGAATTAAATTTGTTTTACTTATCAAAAACATAAATATTTATACGTTTAATTTTAGATGATATTTTTATTTTAATACGTTTAAATTATTTACACCATTTTACATAATATTTTTATTTTAATATTAATTGAAAACGTATTTAATATGTTAAGATGTTTTAATCTTAAAATATTATATTTTTTTAAAAACTTAAAAATTAAAATATATTAAAATAAGCTCATATTTTCTAACATTTGAACAAATAAATTTTAATTTAATGTTAACAATTTAGAACTAAAAGTATATTTAATCATATTTTTTATAAGTATATGTTATATTATTTTCTATGTTAAAAAACTCATTATATTGCCAGTGATTTCAAATAAACTATGTTCTGTCTTATTCTACTTAGGTTTTGATTTAAATTGATGTTAATATTTTAATGTGTTGGATTCAATATTTTTATTATCTTTTTTTCTTTTTTAATATTGTTTTTCAACTTAGGTCTTAAAAATTCTGTTTAAAGTGATGTTAATATTTTAATGAATCGGAATCGATATTTTATTGTTATTTTTCTTAATATTTTTTTTAAAATATCCATTAATATATTAATTTTCATATTTTGGAATCTATAATTTCTATGATGGGTTTTGATTAGGATAACTACCGGATATTTAAATTTTTTCGTAAAAGATAATTTTATTATATTCTTAGTTTTCTTCCTAATAAAATAAGAAAAGATACATTAACATCTTCCATCTTATCTTTATTCGCATCGCCCAATAGATAAGATATTTGTTTCTTCCATCTTTCTCTATTATATTTAATCTTCATTATGAATCCAAACACAACAACTCTAGTCTCTAGTAGAACCATAAAATATTAATGTTTTTTTTTTTCAGATGAAGTGAATGAGGATGAAGATGCCTATGCCAAGGCCCACTAAGGGGTTCAAAAACAAAAACAAAAACCTATCCTTCCAAATCAATGTTTTGAGACACTTAATTAAAGTACTCAATATCTGTTTTTATCTTTTCTTAAGAATTCACAATCTATTTAAAGACATCGAGATAAAGCCTAACACGACAACAACGTAATATTCATCAAACTATCCCAACAAGATCATAAGTTCCAAAAAAAAATAAAAAATCATTGAAAAAATTTAATCAATGTGGGTTTGGAAATTCTTCCTAATAGTCCCACTAAAATGTAAACACCAAGGATTGATGAGCAATTGCAAACTTTAATAACTATAACTAATCCATTTTGGATCAAATTGATTTGACTTGGACTTTTTCTTAAACAATTGTAACCTAAGCTAGATCTATCCTATAGTTTATACTCAACTTGTGTTTTTCTTATTTTGCATTGGGTTTCAAACAATTATCAATAGTCTTTAACAAAAAAAAAACTTAATTAATGAGATTAATCTTAAACAATGTATGGTTATGCTCTGCATTATTTCTTAGCACTCACACAATACGAGACAATGATTTTATATTGAAGAAACCCATTGGAACCATGTGAGAAATAGGTTCAAAGAGGATTGAATTCCAAGAGTGTAAGACACGGAAATTTTGTAATAGCTTCATTTATAACTTATTGGTTTGCTCATCAAATTAATTAGGTGGAAATAAAGTTGCAGGTTAGTTAGTTTTTGAGTCATGCTTTCTTGGAATACAAGGAATTCAAGATCTATAAATTCTATTACTTTTTTTTAATGAACGATTTCAAAGTAAATTAACTAAACTTTTGTATTATATGGAGACTTGTATACTAACCAGTGTCTTTTAAATAAGTGAAAGAAATAAGTTTTACTGTTAACATCATAAAAAAACACCAATGGAAAATTATACAAAAAATATTTTCAATAGAAGAACTTTGCCCTAATAAGTGTAAAATGTTTACTTTTTAGTCTGTATTAGTGATATTCTCCTGGGTTATTACTTTTCTAATTTCATTTTCACAATTTAAAATTTTGTTCTAAGATAAAAGAACCTTTATAAAAAAAAAAGAAAAATCTAAACTGTGATATTGTATTTTGTGACACACTTTCAACGTGTTTGAAATTGTCGGAATGTCATCACATTAAGGGAAACTCCTCTAACCTTCTTTAAATGAGTTATCAATTTATAAAGATCTTAGTTTGGATCTGAGGAGGGAAGGATACAAATTTACTTTGTTTACATAAAAAATGCAAAAAAAAAAAGAATAATAAAAAAAATGTGTGACTTAGTTTGTATAAGAATGAATATTTAAATAAACATAAAGATATAATAAATGATTTAATATTTATATTTTTTTATATATCATAATGAAAGAAATAACTGATATAATAATATTAAAAGTTAATTTTTTTCAACCATATCAATTACATCTATTATAAAATTTTCACTCCACGATACCCACTTCTCCTTAATTTAAACATTCAAATTTTAGTTTGAGACAGTAGAGGAGAGGCAAGAGAAGAGAGAAAAGAAAATAAAACGAGAAATTTTTTATAAAATAAAAGAAAAAAATTATAATAAATATGATTGAATTTTTTGTTGCAGTTTTCAATAATATTATACTATTTTTTATTTTATATTGTAATAAATAAAAATAAAAATATTAATAAATACTAATATGTCTTTATTTATGCGCAAATGTTCGGTCTAATGAATTATTAAAATTATAAATTATTACATTTTTTTTCTGAGAGAGAAGGGAAATTTATCAAACCGTTATGCCACTTCTTGAGGTGTTACAATGCATTACGTGTCGGCTTGCACCGTTCCATTACGTCTCTTCACTCCCTCCGGATCCAACCTAGCTTTCTCAACTACCCGCGTTAGGGTTACGCGTTCTATCTTAACTCGGCCGAGTCAACTCAAATCAAACTCAATGAGTCAACCCGCTGCTGATCTCAATGCTGTTGCCGTTGCCACAACCAATGATGGGCCGCAGAACCTGGAAAGCGCGGATGTGGTGGTGCAGTACGTGGTGCTCCGGCGAGACCTGATTGACACTTGGCCACTTGGGAGTGTGATTACTCAAGGTTGTCATGCTTCTGTTTCGGCCGTTTGGTCCAACAAAGATGATCCTGACACGGTTGATTATTGCAGTCCTGACAAAATTGATTATATGCACAAAGTAAGGATTCTCTCTCAGTTGTTTTTCGTTGGTCTTATATTCTGATAAGTGAAAATCAAACTCTAGATTACAATGATCTTATTGTGTTGTCAATTTGGGCGTTCTAGTATGTGAATCTGTTTATTCTTTGAAATTTTTGTTGTTGAATTTTTGAATTGGGCAAACCTTGCTTAGTATGGTTCTTAAAGTTTGCGTTTTATGCAAAAATCTTCCTAGTAGTGATTAAAACCCTAATCTATTGTAATGGCAGTGGGTTAGAAGAGTAGTGAAAGAAAAACATTGAACTTCAACCTTGTAGCGGGGATTCCAGCTTATTTCTTGAACTCTTGATTAAGCTAGAGATATGGTTGATGTTGGCATTGGGAAAAGTTTTACATTGCTGGAATTTGAGGTGTTGAATGGAACCTTTCTTGAACTTATTTATAGGAACAGGTGAAATAGTGTTGTCTTAGATTCTTCAGAACATGTTTATTAGGATGCTTTCAATTCATCAAGACAAACTAGAGTCATATGATACTCTATTCATACTAGGTCTTATCAAGTATTTTTTTCCGTGTAAGAAAATTTCAACATGTTAATTAGCATTGTACTACCATGAATGTGAGTGGCCATCTTCCCTCCCTTCTACATGATAGATCCAGTAAACTAAAGATCAAAATCACTTGTGAAAGGCAAATGAGAAAAGAAAAGCTGTATTTTCATTGAATGAAGAAAGTAATAACCCTGAACTGTAGCAAAAAACAATTTATCTACATGTAAAAAAAGTTTTAATGGGAATTTTCCTACTGTCATCTATAAGATTGAGGGAAGTATGGATGGGAATAGAAAAGTCTCACATTTGGGTGAGATTGTTTCATGGGAATTATATTTCTAAACAAAATAGAAATTAACACAAAATGCATAAAAATCAAATCAACAAAATTATTCGTTGGCATATATATGATTTTGAAAGTCAAATGATTCTTTCTTTCTTGGTCTTGTAAAATAAACCACCAAATTTTGTTGCTATCGAAGAAAAAATCCTAATAGTTTTGAATGAATATCATAAGATTATTTTTAGTCTTTAAAAATCTTCATTGAGTACTACAATTTTTTTTTTTTTAAATAAAGTCTTTTAAAATATTTTGAAATCCCAAATGAATACTACATTGTTTTTGGAGATTAGCATGCCGTGTTCTCTTTACCTGCTCTGTTTAGCTAGTCAATGTTAGTTTGATAAATTCAGAAAATTCCCAGTGAATCAACGGCAAACTGCGTGTGTATTATGAGAAAAAAAAAATGTATACTGTTGAATTGTTCTTCATGATGGATGGAAATTTATTCACTTTTTTGTTGAATTTTTACCTATGATTTGCTGAGGTTTCCCAAATAACAGCCTTTGGGACAATAGTTCAATGTCTCTGTTTTATTTTTTATGTGAGCCCTAAAATATCAACCTTTAGATTTGCATGATTTTTATGCTGGATTGTACAATATCGAGATTGTCATCCGTTTTGTGAATCGAGATTTTGAATATATCATGCTGCAATACAGAATTCGAGCATTTTGAGGTGTGATAATAATATATTAAAGTTGAAAGTACAAATATGCTCTTGACATTGCTGAAGTTTGGTAATTGTCAATATAGGATTTCATAATTTGTTCATCATTTTTATGTTCACTTGGCCATTAATGTTTCCGGACAGCAACTGTGGAATACCTGTTATATTTTTGTGACAACAGTTTTAGTTCAATTTTATCCACTTAACTATTTTGTATATCCTCTGTTTACCTTGGTAAGAACTTTTTGAGAAGTTTATCGTTGTTATTTTCGTAGATTCCATCCAAACTGTTTATTGCATTATTTTTTGTTGACATGAATATCTTTAAGTGGATATGCATTAATTAATTAGATTGAGAAACTCCCATCATTTTAAAGGTAATTTTGAAAGAATGGTTCAAATTGTTGATGAGTTTACTACCACTAATTAAATAAGCCAAATTTCTTATTCTCGTGAGTTGTAAAGTTTTATATATAGTACTAGAGGCAGTAGCATGTATCATGCATGTAGTGTTTCTGTTGTGGGTAATGTGGATCTGATTCATTTTTGGATATAACTGAGCATCTGCTTTATGTGTTAAGTTGCTGCTGAACATCAATTGTAGGTTACACTCGAAGTAAAGGGAGAAACCCAGATAAAAAACTTGTCTGAGAAGCTTACATCCGGTGGGATCATTCACAAACTGTGGATTGAGCAACCTGAAAACATACCTACGTGCCTTGCCACAAAACCATACCCCAAGTCAATCGTATCTTCGTATTTTAAGAAGTTGAAACTCTGTAAGTGATTTCATGTTTCATGGTTCTTCTATTTTCCCTGTTGCTATAATTTGGTAGAAAATGTACTGAACTATGATTGGTAATCCGGGAATTTATTTATTCTTTGTCTTCTCCCCTTGAAAATAACTTTAGAGCAAGTGTAGTGAATGTTGTGTGCACTAGCGATTCAAGCCCGATTTCGATTTCTTTTAACTAATGGCCCGGGATGGGAATGTTGTGTTTTTGAATGAACCTTATCGTAAAAACTAAAAGAAGTTCAACATTTTTGTGGCAAGTTAAATGGGGTTGTGCTTGTTTGCATACTTTAAAAAGAGGGTATGGAGTTTCTTTTTTCTTGGGCTTAAGCCCCAGTGATCTCCGAGAGAGGTATCCAGTTTGCATGAGTAATAGAATACCTCTCATATCCCAAATCAATGTAACTACATTAACCGATGTCTCCCTTTTCAATTTTTTTTTTTACCAATATTTTAAAAATGAACATTGAAGCTCCTTGTTTCATTAACTTAACTGTCACTGAAACAGACTTAAACTGCTAATTATAAAGTTGTAAGATTATTAGCAAGGTTAAGTTATAGAAAATTTTAAATTCACATTAGATTGGCAAAATTATTTCTTTCTACTCTTATCTTAGTTTCGGATTTCAACCTTATCCGTATTCTGTGACAAATCAATACGTGATGTTGGGATTTGCAAAAACTGCAATTTCATTACAAATGTATTGGCATGTCTGTAAATGTGTAGAGCATGGCGTAAAAATTATTAAATCTGGTGCCTTGTATATGAATATGAAGCTAGTCCCTTGTTTTATCTTATAGCTGTGAAATCCATTGTTAGTATGTTTTGACTTGTACAAGTTCTTAGGAGTGTGACAAAAGGTTACTTACTCCCTAATTAAGTGTTTATAGTCTATCACCTCTGCTAAAAGAGATAGAGGATTATTTTTACATATAAAAAGCATTCAAATTGGATTGTCTTATTTCCTTAAAAAGTTTACCATACGGTTCTTGCATTTAGGGTTTATTTCCCATTATTACTTCTGCCCGAAACCAAATTTGATTGTTCCAGAGTTTCGGTTCACTACAATGTTTGAATGTAAAGAACTATCCCACAATTAATTAATGATCAAGAAAGTAGAAAATTGCAGAACTTGGAAGAACTGTGAGTGAAAGTAAAAGTCACCTACGAGAGTACAGAAAAACTTAGATTTCAGAGACCCTTAAGCCATCTCATCAGGTTCAAATATTCTACAGGAAAAATAATATACATGGATACAAAAAGATCACATATTATCTAGTGCCAAACCCTAAAGTAGATAGAAAATAAAATCCTTACAAATACATAATAAAATGGTCTATTATGTATATATATGTCTTATTGGAGGACGAGTGGTCTGGTGCAGATGGTGCAGTAATACCTGCGTTTGGTCTTACAGTATAAAGGCAGAAAACAGAAATTCCATTGGGTCTCCACGTCCATGGCTTGGATCATCCCTCCGCAGTAAGGACATGCACCAGGTGCTGGCTGCCTCGACAACACCTTCTCGTCCTCTCCACACACAAACACTAAACACATAATCTTCTTCTCTTAATCTTTTTCTTCCTTTGTATCGTCGTGCAGCTTCTTAATCTCTCCTACCTTGAAACCAACGCTGCAAGATATAATGATGTCTCCCAGGTAACCCTTCAGATTCTTCTCTCTAAACAAACGTGTTTTCCAGAATCCTCTTTTACTTTTCCTATCATGGTTTCCTTCTCCGCGTCCTGTTATGCCCACACTTTCCACTCGTCAACACGTGTCCCTCTCTCCTATTGTATCTCATTAATCATTCTTCCAAAATAACATGATTATTATAAATCCTCATAAAATAAAATATAAAAATTATTTAATTCTTATCGTATCTTATTATTTACACTTAAGCAGTCATTTAAGAAGTCGTACCATTACTACAATTTTTTATTGTAAAAATAAAGGGTGACGTTTATTTGCGCCGTCAAGTTGTTGGTAAAGCAGATTCTGAAGTGGTGCTAACTGCTCCATCAATAAATTCTGGGATTTGCATCGTAGGCATGTATATCATATAATTTATTTAATCAGATACGCAATTTCTTCTGAGATTTGTTTATAATTAGCGTACAGTACATCACTCGGTTGTTAAAGCTAAAATGATCCTATATTTAAAATTATGTTAAAAATGGATATCATAACTAATTATGTTAAATAGGTCATTACAAAGTTAACCCACCAAATTAGAAAAAATAATTGAAAGTTAGCTTTTTTTGGTATCGTAACATACTTGGGTGGAACTTGACAAAGACATTCGATTGATTTTGGGTTGTAATGGGCCAAAAACAAAAAGAAATCCACTATATTTTATTCACCTGTTCTTGAATTGTTTTATTTACAAAAATGAGTATTAGATCCTGTTTTTCGTGTTCACATCAAATTTGTACCTATCCCCGATTGAGATATCCGGATTAATACGAAACCTATCAATTTCTTGCTTGATGAGTACTTTTTTTTTTTATCTTGTAAGTTAAAATATTATAAAAATTTATCGTGGATGTCATTTATTTATTTTTTATAAAATTCAATAAACTAAGTTATCTATCTCTAAAATTAGTGTGAAAAACTTTTACTCTATTTATACAATTTAATCTTATATTATGTTTTACTCATTTTCAGTATCTTGGATAATTCAATTGTGTGCAAATGCACAGATTTGTATGTATATTTATTAAAAGTGATTTAAATTTTAAGGAAATATAATAAATATTTTTAAATTTATATATTTCATTAAACTTACTGTGTAATTATTTATCTTAAATTTCTTGAATATTTTTTAAAATCATCATAAAATAATTACCACAGTTTATACATTTAAAAAAATGGTTTAGATAGTGTTAATGGAATGTTAACTCAATATTTTACACTCTTACTTGATAACAGATATCTTAAGACATACTTTGTCTATTTTACGTCATCTTTCTTAATTTTAATACAATTAGTCAAAAGTTTTCTTTCTTTTATTAAGTTTAATGTCACAATAAATAGATAATTAATATTTAATAAGTTTGCATAATAAATTTAAATACTCAAGTCCCATCGATCCAATCTAAATCGGTCAATTTCTTATGAGAATGATTTCGGTTAGATTTGACAACAAGATTATGTGAACCTAATTCAATTATTAGATTGAATAATGAGATTAGTTAAACACTCTTATCATTTTCCATCCCATTCATCTTCTTAAAAAAGGAAAAAGAAATCAGCTGCATTCCTTTTGTTCTCACAAAGAAGAAAAAATGAAAAACCTAATAAAGTAGAAGTTGCATATCTCCTCTGAAGGCCACAATCCGATCCTGTGGCGGAGAAAATAATATTCTTCCACTTGCTTGTTCCTTTTTTTCTTAACTGAAAATATATTTATTGAAGTGACAACTATGATAAAGCAAAATAAATGTATACTTTTTAATATAATATTATTGGATTTATTATAAATAATTAGAGTAGCTGAGAACATGGTGACCACGATGAAACTCGAAGCTATGATTCATTCCCCCATCAACGAAGATGCAGGCACAGACATCTTGAATCCATGGATGAGTAAAACAAAACCATCTTCACTTTCCCTAATACAACAAAATTAGATTAGAAAGAAAAACACGATAAACAAACGTTATACCCTGTTCAAGCATACAGCACTTGACAACTACAAGGTGAGAATTCGCGAAAAGCACGCGGAGCCTCCACCACTTGCCACGTCACAGACACGTCAGCAGAACAACCTTTGACATCTTGCACCGTCTCCACAATTCCTATTGCCACGTTCAACCCACGAGATGCCACGTAGATTCTGTCATCCAACCCCGTGGCACAAAAGGGTCTCTTCATAACTTCTCTCGGAAATCTCCCACCTCCCACAGGATACCACGTGTCATGCTCCTCATCGTATACCTTCACCGGCGAATCTCCATACTCGGCGATCATAAAAACTCTTTCACCCACAGCCACACCCACCCCACTCCACCCCTCTCTCATTCCAACTCTCATCTCCTGCCACGTGTCCCTCTCCACCTCATACACCCAACCCCTCGGCCGGAACATGAACGGCCACCACCACCCCTCCGTCACATACACTCTACCCGCCGCCGCCACAACCTCATACCTCTCCAGCTCCCCTCCCAACTCACTCCCCTCCTGCCATGTGTCGCTCTCAGGATCGTACACACCCGTTCCACCTCTCCCCACCGCGACTATCCTCCCCTCCACTCCCACCGCCGCCACGAGTTCCCTCCTCCCAGGACCCCCAGTCACCGACCACTGGTTCGTGGCGGCGCGATATGCCAGCGTCTCCCTTCCGTTGACGACGAAGAGCTCCCCCTGGCGAGGCAGGGCCGCGCATGCGAGTGGCGCCGGGCAGGCGTCGTCCTCCTCCGGCGAGGGCATTTGTGGGAGAAGGAACCAGCGGGCGGAGGAAGGATCAAGTGCCTGCCACTGAAGCTTTCCGGTTTGGGAATGGAAGGCGAGAACGAAGAGGTTTGGGTGGGAAAGAGTTTTCTTTGAGAAGATAAAGGAGGGATGGGTTATTGCTCTGTTCCAGGTGGAAGAAACAGAACGTGAGAGAGCCTGGTAGGGGTAGGGAACGTGAAGGAGACAGAGCTCTGCAATTTCGTTTGGCAGACCTGGGATAAGGTCTTTGTGTTCCTTTTCTCCTTCGAAGTAAACCATGATGTTTTTGTGTGCAAGAGAGAGTGAAGGAGATGAAATGAAGAGAAGAGAGGAGAGAAGAGAAGATAAAGAAAAGTGTGAATGATTGAGTTGGGGTTGATGGGTGATGGATGATGGCAACTGCAGTGGAAGTGGGGTCATGGGGTTTGTGGGCGCATATGGATCATCACTCCTAACATTATATAACATTTTCATGCTTTTTCTTTTTTCATTCAAGTTCACTTTTTTTTTTTACTTACATGCAGTTTAATTAATATAAACTAAAAATTGAAAATTATAAAATGGAAAGTAATTAATTTATGTTATAGAAATAATATTTCTTTTAAAAGTTGCATTTGGTTTTTCAAATTAAATATATGTACTTTTATTAAAGCAACTGGTTGATCTAAATTATATCTTTATTAGAGTATTTATTTCAAGAAAATTCTGAAATAGCAATAAGTTAACTTTAAAATTTAATTTCGCTGTACCTTGCTACATAACCGTTGCAACGTGGCATGGTTTTTTCATGCGGTGGCATAAATTTTTTTATGCGGTAAATAACAAAACATCGGGATGTAAACCAAAACATCGGGATGTATCTCTGCACTCTTTTCCTTACAGTCGCAAGGGGACAAAGTATGGTCCATTTTATCGTAATGATAAACGATCTCAAATAAATATAACACACGTATCGATCAAAAGAAATATGTAATACAAATACTACATTTTATATTTTTTTTAAATATGTATTTAGTCTTTTAAATTTTACTAAAATTTAGAATTAGTTTTTCTTTCAAATTTTTTATCAATTTAATCCTTCAGTTTTTAAAATATATAAATCTAGTTCTTTTAATCAAATTTTATTAAGTTTATCTGTTATTTCAAGTGAATTTCATAATAATATTTGAATTATTTATACCGTTTGACACATTTTTATTTCAATATTAAATAAAAAATTATCATAAAATACGTTTAAAATGTCAAATAAACTTAATAATACTTGATAAAAAAGATTAAATCTACATATTTCTAAAGATAAATGACTAAATTAGTATAAAATTTCGAAGAGAGATAATTTTAAAATTTATTAAAACTTAAAGAATCAAAACATATTTCACACTTTTCTTACATTAATTTTATTTTATGATGTCAATTTGTTATATTTTTTAATCATATAAATATATGTGTGTGGACTTAAATTGAAAGACAGTGGTAAAAGGGTAAATTTGTAATTATAATATATTTCTTTTGGTTTCGGCCCATGGGTAAATGACATATACATATTGTATAATAACACATATATCTTTTGCCACGTAATTTTAATATAACACAACTTATAAACTTGCATTTAACAGGATAAGTTCTTCCTATTGTTCTTATGTAATAATCATAATAAAAAATCATATATTACTTTTCTATCTTCACTCTTAAAATTAAAATTATGTGAATTTTATTTTTTATTTTGATTAAAATATGTTAAAAGTTTTAATATTGTTTAAGACTTGAAATAGATCGATCATTTATAAATATTCTTTTGTTTTACTTAGATAATATTGGTAGTATTGATGTATTTTTCGAATAAATTTTATCAATGATATCTGAATTAAATTAATAAAAGTTTAACCCATATAGATTTTAATTAATATCTCTTTCAACCTAAAATTTTAAGATAATAGATTTATAGATTTTTCACTAATGTACTCGTTGGGATTCACTAAGAAGATACAATAACACACATGAAACTTGAACCCAATCATAAATAATTTCCATCACTCTCAACTAAAATCTTAAAGCATAGAGTTTATAGGTCATTCACTGTTACATTCTCTTAGGAGATTCACTAGAAAATACAATAACATTAATAAAATATGAATTCAACGCACATTACTTCTAATTTAAAACCTTACTCTCGTTCTTAAATTCCTAATAAGTATTAATAATTTCAATGGTGATACTTTGACACCACAAAAAGTTGAAATACACTCATTTAATAATCTAAAATAATATTATTTTAATAATATTTATATATTTTTAATTTAAAATTATGATACATATTTTTATATTAAAAAAATATATCAAATATATGTATTTTTAACCAAAGTGTTAGAATAACTTTTTTCTAATTGTCTATCATTATTTATTTCACTAGTAACCTTTTGGTTTAGTGTTATTTATTTCATTAATAATATCATCTTATGTAATACTATTACTAAGTTTTACCGCTATATACTGTTATACACATTCAACATATCTTAAAAAAACTCTTAATTGGTTACCTTCACTCCGATAACCACTCAAGCAGCTTAGGATGCAACGCCATTGTTCGAAATTATTGCCTCTCACATGTAGAAACAATTTGACGTCAAATTCATCGGTGTTTTTTTTAATAAAACAATCTTAAGAGAATAATTTATTTATTTATAAATTTTAAAATATTTTTACGGATGTTTGGATGAAAAAGTTAAAAAAGAAAATTGAAATTGAGATATTTTAAAAAAGTAATTTAAATAATTAAAATAGTAAAATTTAAAATTTATTCAGAAAAAAAATTTAGAAATTTTTAAGATATGAAATTGTTCATTGTTCAAAATAAAAAAAGTCACAAGTTCAAAAAGGTCGAGTCAAATTATGCAGAAGGTGAGTTGGTTTCGATCAAAAGTTAAGCCGAGTCTGATTAATGATCTAGTGAAATTGTACGAGAAAAACACCAGAGAAAAACGTCCCTATGCGATTCTGCATTCACAATCCAACTGCTTAAAATGCTTTATTTTGTTTTTGGTGTCTATTTTATTAACATTTTAATATATGAATCCGAAAGTTAAGGGTGTGATTTATGTTATGCAGTTGTACTTGAGGACGCGGAGAATGCGGACGCCAAAGGAAGCTTCTTTTATTTTTGTTGTCTGTCATCGTTTTTAACTTCTGATGTTTGTTTCATGTATGTGACATGGGATTCTTCATACTCATTTGGTTCTTTTATTAGAATTGTCTTTTTTAAATAAATTTTATATATGATATATATCTTAATATACTTTTGATTTATATCATAAAATTGTTAATAATAATGAATAAGATTATATTGGGAATAATAAATTATACCAATTATGGTAGTGAAGAATAAACTTTAAGTTTAATTTAATTTTGGAGTCAAATATGTTTGTGAGTTTTTAAATTTCAGTGAAAATTGAAATTAGATTTTTATTGAAACTTTGTCTCAATTTAGTCTTAAACTTTATAATTGCATGAATTTAATCATTTTAACTAATTTTTGTTAAGTTTATGCAACGTTTCAAACGTGTTTCGTGATTGTTTCTTAACTAACGTTAAGCGAAAATATATTAAATTGTGTAAAAACTGAAATGATATCACGAAATTCGTTTCAAATGATAAGTAAACTTTAAAAAAGAAATTGGTTAAAAGGACTAAATTCACCTAAAATTGAGACACTAAATTGGATCAAAATTTGAAGACCGATTCGAATTTTCAACTAAAATTTACTTACCAAAATAGTATATAATATGTCTAATAAATCATAAATTTTGTTATGATAATTTTTAAATTATTATTATCTTAAGAGGTCAATAAATCAATCGATTTATAAAATAAATTATGTATTATTTTATGGATGGATGTAAATTTTTTAATAATTATCATTGTTTCAGAAAATAAGTTATAGTCTAGAAAATAGATCCCCTAATTTAGGCCCCACTTATTTTTTACTAGAACCCTAACCCTTAAATGCAGCCTGCAGGTTGGGATGTTTGGACTTGAACATGTATAGTTGAGTGAATACGAAAATGCAGGAAATTCTTTCTTCTAAAAACATTAATCATATCGTATTTATGGGTCCCTCAACCTATGCTAAGAACAGCGTCTACATCCCTAATTTATGTGTTCCAACAATTTTTTTCAACAACCTCTACACAAACACACGACTGAGGAATTCACCCACCCAAATGCCAATTTCTAAACTCTAAATCATCTCTTTCAACTCACCCATCACCTGCAACAACTTTTATATAAACAAACAACTTCTACTACCCAAAAAAAAAAATTATTTGCATATTACACGCCCATCAGTAATAGTAAAAATATGTCTTTAATCGAGATTTTCTGAAAATAAAAAATTAATAAGTAAAAATCATAATTGAATTATTCCTTTTTCGTTTTTTTTTTCTTTCTCTTTTCCTTCTTGTAATGCCTCTATTGTCATTATTAGAGCTGTCAAAATGGGTTAGAATTTGAATTTGTGAGTCAACCCGATTCATCACATGTTCGGACCAGGTTGAGTTAAATATTTTTTATAAATTTCAATACGGATTGATTTTTTACCTGGTTCACCTAGAACCCGATTTACCCGGGTTGAATATGTGGTGAGCCGGGTTGGCTCACCAACTCACAAATAAAGGGTTACACGTATTTTTTGTTAAGTTGGATTTTGTATTTGAATTATGTTAAGTGATTTTTTTAGTCAACACATAAATGATTTGTATTTTGGTGATTTTTGTTTGTATTTAAATTATATTAAAATTTATTTAGATTTTAATTACAACTATAATCTAGTTTTGACTCATAAAAAAATAAAAAAATAAATTGTATTCTTTTAATTAAGTAAACCTCTAAGCCAATCCATTTAACTCATCAACCCGCAATGGACAAAATTGAATTTAAATTTTTTTGATTTGTTAATAAATAAAACAAATTAAATTGACTCACTCGTAATGAATCAGGTCAAAACAAATTATCTATTTTAACAAATCTAGTCATCATCATTATCGTTGCATTCTCTCTCACGATCGTTATCTGTTACTCGTCCTTCTCATCTTTCTCATTATTTACTTTTTTCTTTTCCGCTTCTTTCTTCAACTCCTGTTGTACTTCCGTTGTCACCATTATCCGCTAGCTCCAATTTTTCTCTTCCTCTTTTTCCTTTTCTTGTCACTGATCTCTCATTAATATATAAAAATATCATCACATTTGACAAAGAAATTATCACTTAATTTATAAATAGATTTACCGACAAAAGAGTTTGTTGGTAATTAAGAGTTACATGTTACCAAAATAAATATATTTGACATTTGTTGGTAGTAGAAATTACCAGTTATCAACATAAATATCTTCAATACAAAAATTTGTTTGCGATATGAAATACAAATTACAACACAAATATCGGTCGATAACAAAAATTCTAAATTGTGGAATTATCTTATCAACAAATTTTAATAATCATTATTAATAAAAATATTTGTCAATAACTTAAATTTTAAAACTTTTATTTAAAATCTGTCAATTAATTTAAAATTTTCATATTTATTTTTGTCAATAATAACAACGAAAATTCTTGCGGGTGATAATATTTTCGTTAAAACTGAATATTACACCGATAGATATATGTTTACAGCATTAATGATTATCAAAGTTCAATGAATCTCAACCCGTAACTTCAAAAGTAAACTTATACAGAAGAGATGCAGTGAGTGACAGAGGAAGAGGACAAAATCGTTTCTCCTGCATCACATCACATACCACTCTTTGGTCCACCAAGTCAAACAGGACAAATTAACTTGTCTTATCACATAATCTTTAATTAGCAACCATATATAGCATATAATTAAATTTAATAACTGTTTTCCAAATTAAAAAATAATAATAACAAGTACATATCACCATTGATTGAACTGCAAACAACCATATACTCCTCTAGAATCTCATAGTCAAAGGTTATATATATATAAATTGTTTTCAATGTTTTAAAAAAAAATATACTGTGATTTTATTTTTTTTATTCTAATTTTTTATTTTTTGACATAGCTTAATAATGGACATCGATTCTTTTAACAAAAAGACAGTGATACATTAATTAATGTTCAACACTAAATCACGTTGACATGACTTAATATTGGATATCAATTCTTTAAAAAAATAAGACAGTGATACATTAATCAATGTCCAACCTAAATCACAATGACATGACTTAATATTGAACATCAATTCTTTAAAAAAAAGACAGTGATACATTAATCAATATCTAACACTAAATCACGTTGACATAACTTAATATTGGACATCAATTCTTTGAAAAGAGAAGACAGTGATACATAATCAATGTTCAACACTAAATCACGTTGACATGAGTTAATACTGGACATCAATTCTTTTAAAAGAAGAGACAATAATACATTAATCGATATCCAACATTAAATCACGTCAAAAGATAAAAAAACGAAAATAAAAAAATAAAAAGAGTAATATTATTTTTCAGAATGAAAATATCTAAAGACAATTTATACAGCTTCAGTATCAAAAGTAATGTTTCAACAGAAAAATTGATTGAATCAATTTCTCTAAACGATTGTGAAAAGAGCAAGCATGGTCCGTGACGATTTTCTTGAGTTCCTACTTGGTACTGGTCCCATAGCCATGCTTTCTCAGCATTGGAAAAAAAAAATGTTATAAGAAGACAAAAAACTGAGGATGTTACTGTATACAGAGAGTTACAACTCAATTTTAATTTCCTTAACTTTATGTTTGTCTTTGATGATATTTAAGTGCAATAAGGTTTTTTTAATGATGCTTTAGTTTGTGGTGGACCCAGTTACACAATGATGGCGTTTATCCCTTGACCCTGAAGCATCCAATATCCATGTTGATTGGAAAAAGCACGAGTTGTACTTAGAGCCATTGGAATCATTTTTTAAGATTTACTTAACATCATTGGAAAAAGGTTACATCAAACCGAATCTTTTGACCTTTCTTCATGCTTTTGGAGGAAATTTTTTCGATTTCTCATGCTCTTGGTGCACTCACCACCAAACCTGAGTTTAGTAGAGAAACAAAGAAATCAAACATAAACAAAAAATAAATATATAAACACATGTAAAAGTGAAAATTACTATTTATAACTTTTGAATGTTCTTTGGACATTTCACAAAATGCAATGAGCTTTATTCTTAGCGAGCAAGACATGACTAATGATTGAAAGAGATAATAGTGAAAAACAGAAATACCAGTAGACGGAACATTATGTTATTTGAATGAATTATTTTAACAAAAATTGAAATTCTATATATTTAGAAGAGTTATTTAGTTATTTAAAATTTATGAATTGAAATTTATGTAATAATTGAAAAGTTTTACATTTGTATTTTCACTTTTACATTTGTTGTTGTTTTTGTGTATGTTTCTTAGCTCGGTTGAGATTGAGATTAAGATATAAAACGATTTGGATTTAGATGTCGTTGTTGAAAATTACAATAAAAAAGTATTACTTTTAGATGTCATTGGTGGAAATCATAATAAAAAATAATACTTTCAATAAAGTTATTATCACTACACACATAGAGATATACACCAAGATACATAAACAAACATACACACGAACAAATAAAGAGACATAAACAATGACCCACCCAAACAACTAATCATGTAATTTTTTTTCTTCAAAAACTGCAAACATTTATACAATATTTTTAACACAAATTACAAACTATTTTGTGTAATTTTTATGATAAAAATCATAAATTTTCTCATAATTTTGTGAAAAAAATTACAAAATCTCCAATGGTATATAACTATTCCCAAATCCTCCGTTCACTCAAGAACATTATTAAATTATGATGACAACTTTCGAATCAACTTTCATTTATATAGTACTTTTATATTATTTTCTCCTCAATATAACCAAGTTTTAACATGATTTCTTATTCTGCATGCTTCGAAATAAACATTAATAAATTTGTGTGTACCGTTGTAATCAATAAAAATTTGCATGTACTTGTTAAGGGCCATAATTCTTTCTCATTGTCCACAATCATCACCTACATCAAACTCTTTATTAACAAGTATTATATCATTATTATTGGCAACTTAGGGATACTCAAGATTGTATCCATCGTCAACACTAACCTAAATTATAATAAATTATAATATTGAAGATCACGTAATTGGAGAATAATCTCTTATATCAAAAGCATACTCACAAAAAAAATAGAAACACGATATCTGTAAGTCTATATATAAAAAAAAAAATATTACTCAATATCCAGTATTCCTAACCAAAACTACAAATATTCTCATGCAGTTTTCTGACAAAAAGTGTACAACATTTCATATAACTTTTTTTTGACAATAATTATGAATTTTTTTTTATACAATTTTTCGGATAGAAATTATAAATCTTCTTAAACAATTTTTTCAGACAAAATGTCCAAATCACCCTGCAGACAATTCTCAAATCAATTATTTATTTGTATAATATTTCCTAGTGCTCCCTTTTTCATATTTCATGGGAGACTTTAGTGATCTCACTTGACAACCAATAGTCATGTACTCATCAATTATCAGAATATTATTAACTCGACACTACTTTTTTAAACGACTTGACAATGATTTTTTTTTTTTGAAGTTATAATTAATCGTGATTTTTTTTTTTCAAAATGATAATATTTTTTAGCTTAAAGTTATATTATTATTTTTCTAATGTTTATGAAAAGAATTTGTTTGAATCTTGACTATTAATATTTTTAAGAAAGGAAAAAGAAAGTTCCAACAGACAAAATATATCATTAATCAAAACACTAATTCATTGAGTTTTGGCCCGCACGCAACCATAACAGCAATGTTTGAAGTCTCAACAAAAAAATGCTTTCAAATTACTTTTTTTTTTCACTTTCCAGATATGAAAAGCACCACACCACAATAACAAAATGCGAAACTAAATTCGTCAACGCACGAGAGAAAATGGTACAGAACTAAGAATTATGTAACTCGTGGTGTAAATGTTAAAAAAGAAGAAGTAATAATAATATTAATAAAAGAGAAAATGATGAGGGTAAAATGGGTTATGTTTACATAACATAATGGAGCATTGAATGAGTTGACACAATGTAAACCTAATTTGTGTCGTACAAACATTGTCAAAAACACTTAAATGCATCGTGGCCCATGCCCTACTCTCACATAATAATGCCTTATCATGTGTCGGATCAAATACTAGCCCAACATCTACAATTTCAAACACTGTTTGCCTCTTTCCAAACACAACCACGCACCGATTCGTATTAGTCTTTTCTGGTTTCAATAACAAGTTTTTATTTAATAATAATAAGGTATTATGGTTAGAAATATAAAATAAAAGTCTAAGTTCCACATCGATTAAAAATAGAAAGTAAAGTATTATATAAAAATAAATATCCATAGATCTATTGTCTTAAAATTTTGGGTTGAGAATTAGGTTAATGTCTTATGTAGTTAGGTCTAAGTTTCATTCATGTTGTATCTCTTCGGTAACACACATTCCTTAAAAACCTAATAATTATTACAAAAATATTAAAAGGTCTAATTTGAATTTGAATTATTTTCACGATTTGATAAAAAAAATAGGGTTGAGTTAAAAGAATTATATCTATTTATTTTTTAAAATTTAGAAACTAAAATATATCAAAATTTATAACAAAGTTTCATACAAAGATAAATTTTAATTTCACGTTAAAATTGAGAGTTTTAATTCAACAAAAGATTAGAGTCTATAACCTTTGGAAATAATAAAAATTAAATTTTGACAACTTTATATTATAATTTGAGATGACATTTATTAAGTAATTTTAAAATTTAAAAAAATTAAAAAAAGTTAGAAATCATTTATAATATATTAACTCAAATATAAGAGAAATTTTTCAAAATTTAATTTAAACGATATAAAGAAAGTTGTCTCGTGTTGATCCCTTGTTGTAACACAATTTAGTTTCATCCCTGGTTGATAACTTGCTCCCTATCCTTAACAAGTTCAGAAAACACACCACAACCAACCTCCAACATTTTTCTGTCTTGTCTCTTCGCCTTTTTGAATCTCTCAGTAGTCACTTTCCAACCCAACCAAGCGTACTAGAAAACATGTCCAAAATCTCATGAATCTAACCTAAGAACAGGACCCACCAAAAACACAACCAACTTCTCCAAGAAACATTTTTCTTCCACTGTACTCATTTCATAAGAGATTAATATACGCTATCAATTCATTCATTCATTCTGTGAATACTTTTATTTCTCTTTCTTCCTCCCAATCCTTCTCCATTGAAAAAACACAAATCTCATGTATCCGCTAAAAATGGAATCTTTTCAAAATCAGACAACTCTGAATGGACTCAAATCTAAACTTCAAAATTTTTTCAAAATCCAATTTTCATAAAATAAGAGACAAGAGGGGTGTGGCCCAAACCCAAGAAACATTTTTTTTTTCTCAAATCGAATCTTAAAGTTGACAATTTTACATACCAGGAAAATACACGAATGACTTCCTAGAAAAATGAATCTGACTGGTGCCAACATCATAGTAATTCACGAATTTCAAGTTTGAGAAGAAACATTCGTTATTGCTACACAATTTCCTGAAACCCGCTGCGCAATTAACAGAAATCTTCCATTTATATCAATCATTTCAGCATGAAGCTACACGGCAACGTAATTTCTGTAAGAAACTTCTTTGTTTCTTATCCTATAAAAGCACAAACTAGCACTCGCGTATGATCATCTGTTATAGTAGCTTCTACGTGAGCAAATGAAGAGACAGAAATCTACACCACTCATTAGACAAATACACAGGTCTATAAAGAAACTGAAGACTCTGATGCACTCTTGGCGAGTGCATTCCACTGTATCCTCAAGTTTAAAACAAAGATGGTGCAGTTTGTTCCACAAACGAATGAACCAGCAAAGGTTCCTTGTGGATGAAGAAATCACTGAGGATTATATGCTTCGATGTAGAACAACAATGGCGTGTGCTTCAGAAGATGATATTGATAAAAGGGCTGAGATTTTTATCGCAAAATTCCGGCGACAACTAAGCTTGGAGAGTATAGCTTATTCTGAAACAAAGTATATTATATAAGAGATAGTTTTTATGTGACTAACTATAATAAAGTGATTCAATGGTTATTTTTTCAAGTTTTTTTTTTTTTTTTATGTGTGAAATTTGTGTGTTGGGGTTTTTATTAAATAAGTCGACATTGTTTGAAGTACATGTTGTATTGTATTACGTGTTTTTTTTTTTCCTTTTCTGGTCGATTATGGACTTGTAGGAACTGTCTTGAAGACTTCTTAATTTGGATTTCTTCTTGCTAAAGAAACACTGAAAGTGTTTCTTAAATATGTTGTACACAGCTGAAAATTCCACCCTTTCTCTTTCATTCATTTGCTTCAATCAGTGATAGAACACTTACAGAAGACTCTGGTATTCAAGTGAGTAATATGAAGATATAAGTAAGAAATAGGTAAAAATTTGTATATAAATATACCAAATGCAAATATAGAAAAATGAATAACTCAAATGAACACGTGAATGTTGAAAAAACTAATATCTTATAATATTTTAAAGTGTAAATTTACAAGTACACAATAATTAAAATAACAAGTATGAATTTAAATTATGTAATTATATATACATAAGTAAATTAGTGGAATACATTTGTGAAACTCAATTAGCTGAGAAAATCCAACAAATGTTTAACATGTTTTTCCCATCTTTGTGTAAGAAAGGTACAAACATTAAAATGTGTTTAATTTAAGTATTGTTCTTCTTTTTTCTACTTCATTCTCCTATCTCGTATATATTTTACACATGGTTTTGTTCATTTTTGATGGTCGATGACATTTTGAAATGCACCTGCCAATGCTTTTACACTATTCCTCCTTGCTTTCAATTTTCTCTCTTTCTCCTCAATGGAATCATTGGATACAGAAGTTTCAGTTTCTTTGCCCTTTTCCACAACATCACTTGTTTCTTCTCTTTCTTCTTTAACTTCATTCTCTGCAACCTTTTCTTCTTGAGCTTCATTTTCTACACCTTCATTCTCTACTTTACTTTCTCTTTCTTCTTCCATTGAATCTTTAACATCTGCATCACTTCTTCCTTCTTCAACCTCCTTTCTCTCTTTTACTACCTCCACTTCATTGTTGCTCTCACTCTCACAAACTTCTTCTACAACTCCACTTTCTGTTTTTTCCTCCTCTTCTTTAACCTCAACTTCTTTAATTGCTGAATCATGAATCTCTGGAATGTTGCATTCAGTTTGATTTGTATCATCATTTTCTTTCTGTTTCTCTTCTTCCAAAACACTAGGAACGTCCCTCTCATTATCCTCTTCAACATGAGGTTTACCTGTCTCCTCAAGCTTCTGTTTACACTCTTCATGATCATCATGATTATGCTCATTCTCTTCAGGATCATGCTCACGCTCTTCAGAATCATGCTCGTGTTTATGATCATGGTTTTCAGAATTATCTTCATGTTTCTGCTCTCCATGGTCATCCCCTTTCTGCTCATCTTCATGATCTTGCTCACATTCTTCATTACCATGTTTCTCGTGATGAAGCTCACGCTCACGCTCATGCCCATGTTCATTTTCATTTTCATTTTCATGTTCAGAGTCAACTACTTGATGTGTCAGTTTTTCTGTATTATTCACTTTTCCCACTTCTTCAACCACTTCACTTGCACACTCTTTACCTTCTTCTGGTTGAGCACTTTTGCTACTCTTTGAAATGTTATTTGACTCATGTTTAGGGTTTGAAGCAGAAGCATTAGTGTTACTACTCTTCTTAACAACTTTCCCACTTGATGATTGCGTTCTTCCTGGTGGGGTCTTTGTAACTCTATCAGAAGCAGGTTTCGAAGTAATTTTATTGGGAAGACTTGAAGCTCGAAGAGGAACATTTCTTTCTCGTGGACCATTCCTTTCTCGCGGACCAGGGGACACAAGAGCTTTGTGTTGCCTTGAAGGAGAAGGTGAATGAGTTTGTCTGTGAACTCTCGAAGATGATGATGGTTCAAGAGATCTTCTTCTGTTTAGAGTGGGTTTTGATGGAGGATCATTCTTAGGGAGCTTGAAAGAAGAGTGGGAATCAAGACGTTTTGAACTTATAGTGGGTTTTAGATAATTAGGGATTTGTTTCTCCGATGTGGGATTTGAAGTGCCCTTGTTCGTTGAGGATGATCTTGTTACGGTCTTCCTGGTGCTTGTGGTTGAAGAATTTGAAGATGGAACCTTCTTCTCCTTCCCCACCACACTCGTGTCTTTTGTTTTTGTTGCCATATATAATTACCAAGCTCACCTATAAATATGTTAAAAAAAAAAACATACATATCTTAATATGTTGTATTATAAATTATATTTTTTTTCAATATCCTAAATGATGATTAAGATTTGATAAAATAGTTTTCTTATACAAAATATTGTTTTTAAAATTATTTGAGATATATTATTCATAAAACCCTTTTTTTAAAACTCTTTCATAAAGTTATCAACCATCTTACCTTACACTCTCTTTTATTTTTTTGTTTCTTGTATAAAAGACTTAGTAATTATTATTTCTGTTTGCTTTATTGTTGTGCAAATCTAATTCTATCGTATTTCTCAATATGGGGCCTTTTTTCTGCATCATAATTATGACTAAGAAATTTTGAGTGTTTATAATATATATGTATACGAGGATTAAATCAATTTTCAGCAAAAAAAAATTAAAAAAATTACACAAACCTAAAATGATGTGTACAATTGGTTTTTTCTTCTTCTTCTTAGAACATACAAATAAAAAATGAAACGAGTTCAACTCAATCACATATGATACAACATAGACATGATCACAATTAATTAAAAAAAAGTATCTACAATAAATGATAAAAAAAAAACTCAGAAAAATAACATGAAAAGTCTACTCCAACTTTATCCAAAAAAAAATCTATACAAACTCCTGAAAATAAGAAAGTTTGTCATAATTGAACATCTAAGCTCATTATTACATATTCCTTCTTTGCATCGAAATCCTCCACATTAATGTATTATCGTCCCAATATTTGTTTTTAATCACTAACAAATTCATTGCAAATGAAAAGAAAAGATGAAGAGATATCCTTAATTAATTATATCAATTAATCATGATGTGTGGAATGTGAACAGTTTTAAAAATAATAAATATGTTCCTTGAAAATGCAAAGAGAAGAAAAACAAGTAATGGGCATGTGGCACAATGATTACCTTACACTTCTTTTTTGGTGGCAGGAGAAGCAAACAATATTCAAAATCTCGATGCAAATTGAAGCTAAAAAGAGTAAATTTACAACAACCAAAGTCAGGTTCAGAAAACGTACCTTCATAAAAGAAAGTTCATGGAAGAGTGAATTTGTGGGCACACACAGAAAATTGCTTTGGAAGATGAGAATATATGAAGAAAGAGGCAAAACGAAAGAAAGAAAAAATGGTTGGATGATAAAAATCAGAAAAAAATGGGATTTTGATATCTAATAATATCATAAATAAGCGTAAATTTTGCACACACTTTAAGGTTGTAAAGGTGTTTGTGAAGTTAACCTAGGTTTTTTCAACAATGAATTGACTTATTTTATCAGACAAAACCGAAATAACTGGGTTCGAGAGTTGACCTTTTCCATTATAATCCAAAACAAATAAAACAAAAATGTTTTCAACCGCCATTTTTCTTCAAATTTAAGCTCGGAGTATATGCATTGTATTTGATATTTATTTCACATATATTTAATAACTATCTTGCAGCATAGTTCATCGCAAGTTTAAATATGAAAAAATAAATCTTGATAATTATCCCCAGATATAATGTAAACATTATCCCCAGATAATTTCAATTGCCTTAAAAAAAATACGTAAAGAAAATAGAAAGTTGGACGTGGACTAATGCAACTATATCTTAAAGATCATGTTTTTACGTAACGGATAAGAGCTTTTTTGGATTCGCTTTCTCAATTAATGTAAAATGCTAATTGAAGTTTAGTTGAGAAAAACAGCTTCTTTGTAAGTAATGTAATAAACGTATTTGTAAAGATGGAAGAACAGAATTTTAATTATCCTATAATTTTTTTTTTCTTTTGCATATTGTCGTTAATTTGGAATATATATAAACCACTTAAGTGAATTATAATAATTATTATTATTTAGTTTTCCCTTATTGGGCCTGGCCCAAGTAGAGATGACGTGGTATGGGCGGTTAAAGCCGGAGAATTGTGGTGGCATTGCATTTGGCAGTATGTATAACCCTTTTTAATTTTTTTTTATCCGTTCAATTTTTTATTTATTTTTTTTTTTTTTGTCGTTAATGAACACTGTGATGTGAGAATTGAGAAAGGTCACTGTCTACTTATATATTTGCATTCACATTTATTAGAAAATAGTGATACGCAACTGAGGATTAAAATTTATAGTTAGAGAGAGACATGTGGTTTGCTCCATTTTTATTGTCATTGGGTTAGAAAATAGCATGGCCTCGCAATTTTAAAAAACCGCCAAATACGTTTTTTTCCTTTTTATTTTAGTATTGGTTGGTTCATAGGTTGTCTGTGACATGGAACTCCATTTGGCACTTCATGTTGTAGCTAAAAATGTGGAAAAATCTTGATTATACATTAATGGGTAGGAAGAATCGGAGGAACCCACCAACACAGCACCTTGAAAGGTGTTGCCTTTGATGAAGAAATAGTTTTGTTGGTGAAGATGTGAGGTTTTTCTGAAGGAAGAAAATACCGTACCAAATTATAAACAAATTTATATAGGATTTCATTTCGATAGGAAAGAAATTGAGGTCTAAAATAATTTAAATACTATTTTTTTTATTATTTGAAATATTTTTTAAGAATAAAATCATAATAATATAGTAATTGTTTTAAAGTAAATAATAACTTAACGGTATATTTTTATTTATATATTAGTTATCTTATGATAAATTGTAGGATTAAGTATGTTTTTAGTCCCTGAATTTTGATTCAAAATTGAAATTTGTCTATGTCCGAAACTTTGATACATTTTGATTCTTAAACTTTACAAATAAATGAATATAGTCATTTTAATCCAATTACAATAACTTCTTTTAAGGTGTCGAATGCATTTTCTAGAAAATATTAAACCGGAAATGTGTTAAACGGTGTAAACAGCTCCAATATTAACATGATTGAGTTAAAATAATTAGTTTAAAAAAACTATTTTTATTTATTTTTTAAGTTTAGAGACCAAAATATATTAAAATTTTAGACAAAAATAACTTTCAATTTTGAATCAAAATTCAGGGACTAAAAAGCATATTTACCCTAAATTTTAACATACCTTAAATTTCTAAACAGAAGAGAAGTTTTGGGTTGGGAAGGGTTGAGGGTGTCTCAGCAGACCAATAACTCCAATAAGTATGTGGTGGCTAAGGGTAAGCATAGTGGAGGAAGACAATTTGTCCATTATTATAAATGGAGTGAGTGAGTGAGTGGTCCAAATTGGGCAGTGCCTACCCCACTGGTATGTAGCCAGATAGATGAGGTTAAGTTTATGTATGTATTTGGTGCCAAACAAAAAACGAAAAAAAGTTACATCAGCAGAGGAAATGAGAGTGGTGGAGGCACGCGCCATTCCCTCTCCGTCTCACACTTGGCTTACATGCACCCAGTCAAATACCGTCATCTGTTTTTTCTTTCATCCGATAACTTTTCTTTCTCTTTTTTTTTATCTTAATATATAATATAATTTATTATTTAATATATATATATATGTGTATTTATGTATATTGGAATTATGGGTGGCGTTTGGAAATATGTATATCTGAAAAACGGGGTAGGTAGACGTAGTTGACCAGGTGAGTGATTAATAATAATAATTAGGTTGCAATATGATAAGTGAGAGTGCTTAGAGCATGGTCCCATTTGGTATTTGTAGTGGTTAAGTGGGGATATAACTTGAAAACTTTTACAAAACAATTTATGGACATTTAATTAATGTACTTTTCAATGCCTGTTACAATTTTTGTTGACTTCAACTACTATTATGTTTTGGGTACAGGAACTTATAGCCTACTAAAGAACTCCTCTGATCTTACTCCTCTTCTTAGTACTACGATAACTTCTTCTCCAAGAAATTCACTCCTTTGCTCGATCGGCTGGGCTGACGATCGGGGTACCTGTCTAAAAGGCTTCGATACTTAAGTCAGTAAGGAACCGATCGGAGTATCAGTGTATCTGCTGTAATAAATGCGAATTAAAGATCCCCACCAACCTACCTTTGGGTCCTATTTATAGTTTTCGGTGTGGGCCTGATTAGGGTTTCTTAATCGCGGCCCAATGATCCTCTAATCTAGATTACTGACTCGCTTAACGTTAATTAATCTGATTGACTGGTTGTTTGGCTGTGCGACCGATGGCTGCCTGACTGGACTAGTTATATCCTGTTTTGAACAAGTGAATAATTCGTGTATGGCTGATCGATCGATGGATGCATATAAAGAACTACGTGAATCTAAAGAGTCTTATCGACCGATCAACCTGATGGTTGGTCCACTGACTGTCCTTTATTAGGTTAAGGTGTTGTTCGTGTGGGGCCGATCCACCGATGTTCCATTGCGGACCAGAATGTCACTCGTTTGACTGTTACCGATGGACCGATGGTCCTATATAGTTCATTCGTCAGGCCGTTCAATCGATGGTTGCTCACGATGCGATGTGATTTATTCGTAGAACCGATGGACCGATGATCCTATATAGTTCATTCATCAGACCGTTCGACCGATGGTTTCTGGTGATGCGATGTGATTTATTTGCAGAACCGATGGACCGATGGTCCTATGTAGTTCATTCGTCAGACCGTTCGACCGATGGTTTCTGGTGATGCGATATGATTTATTTGCAGAACCGATGGACCGATGGTCCTATGTAGTTCATTCATCAGATCGTTCGACCAATGGTTACGTTTTATATACGAGCTTTCCCGGCCTCATCCGATGGGCCTGAAAACTGACCCTGACCGATAGACCGATGAGACATACAATACATATTCCTTTGAGACAAATCCAATCAGTAATAAAGTGCATCAAGCACCGTTGGATTAAGAGTCTCACTTATAGATGATCATTTCATTTTTGTTGCAAACATATAAAATAAAATATTTCAAATAGGTTAAAAATTAGAATTTGCAAAACTAAGAGGGAAAAAATTATTGGTCTACATGTCAGACGTTTCTACACGTTCAACGTAAAAATAAATTATTATGTTGGACGATACTAAGGTTGATGCAAAAAATCTGTGAAAAGAAAATATATTGAAATAAATATTTATAAGCTTAATTGAGTTTAGCATAGTGCATGAATGATTTTGGTAGAGTGAAATAATGATTAGATAATAAAAAGGGAAAACTTAAAAAAGAAAAGTTAAACCACACGAAGAAAATTAAATAGTAGATTTTTAAAGATAGGAAAATTTTAATATAACGACCAAATTTTAACAACTTTTTGTTACAATGACAAAAAACCTTGTTCTGATATTTAAAAAATGTTTACATCAAACATCGATGTAAAGCATATATATCACATTTCATAAAACATTATAGAATCCAACGTAAATGAACAATTTTTCGTGAAACATAAAGATAACCGACATAAATCGTTTTAAATTGCGACTACGATATATTTTTTTTACGTGAACTTCTCGTTGACAAACGTAAAACAGATGACATAATACTAAGTTTAATATTAGTGACATATAACACACTAATATAAAAATTTGTAGGTTTAAGATGATAAAATTGTATACAAATTTCTAAAATAAATATAACTATAACATGTAATTATAAGGAACAAAACAATATAACTAAAATAGCCTTTTTAATTAATCAAGTTTAATTAAAGGTTCGACAAATAACATAAATAAACTATTGATTTAATTAACAAATAATAATTAAACTATTTTTTTTATTATAGAACTGATTTATTATAAAAAAAATCAATTATAAGCACTGATTTAATTAAACTATTTTATCATACAATTATAAGGACTAATTTATTTATAAAAAATTCAAAGGCTAGTTTTTTTTTCTCGTTGATATGTTAAATCAGATTTTCAATTTTTTAAAGATTAAATTTACCCAATTTCATTTTACTTGCCTAATCCGCCACCATTATGCATCCACACACATGTATTTTAAATGAGAACATTTTGTATACTTTCTTTTTTACAAGTTACGTATTTTTCTAAATCAAGCATTTTGAACCCAGAAAAAATTTCGTGTTTTGTTATCAAATTTATTAACATTCTTAGAGATACATACATGAGATATTATTTATTTTTAAATTTTAATACCTGTCACGTGTTTCAATAAGCTAATAAAATAATATTTATAAATTAATTTTAATTTGAACTCCATCTAAAGACATTTGGTATCTTATTTTTATATTTCTATTCATCTTAAATATTATCATTTTAAACTTTGTTCAGAAATAGTTTAAAAATTATTTCATTATTTACCAATTAAGTATTTGTAAATAAGAATGGTAATGCGGGTTGGTTCCTCTTGGATTTGGTCTCAAGAAAAAGTTAGGTCAATTTATCTCGTATCAAAAATATGAGTTAATTTTTTTGATATATTCGCATAATTTTTGGTGAACAGATTTACGAACTGGACCACGATTCATATAATAAATTATTTATTTTGTAATTTCTTTTTTACAAAACATTAGATACAAGATTTTAATAATTATATTTTTATTTAATTGAATTAGTATAAATAATAAATGTTTTAAATTTATTTTTTAAATACGTAATAATTATAATTTCTAATTTTAAAATATTTTTTTATTAAAAATATAATTGACTTTAAATTTGATTGTAATGAGAAAATAAATATAAATGAAAAATTACTTTAAGATAGAGAATAAACAAAAACAATTGCTTAAAATAAACATATGACGCGTAATATTAATTCTACTAAATTTAAGTCGATGTCAACTATCCTATTTGCAAATATTTGCATTTAATTCAATTATTTTTAATTAATTTAAATATAGTATAATATGTTAATGTGACATTTGCATCATATGATTTTAAAAAAGTAATACAACTTAAAATTTTAAGTTATATTTAATTTATAAATGAAAAATATAATTATTTAATTATTTATTTTTAAATGCGGTAATCTTATTTTTTTACCTTTTTAAATTTCTTTCTGATTTTTTAGAGTTAATTCACATAATTTTATCCATTAAAAAGTGATATACTGATAATTGATAATATACATTTTTTATTGAAATAAATAGTTTTTAAATTTATTCTTTTTTATCGAGAGTACACTAAACATCTCTGAGCACGAGAGATACTATTTAAATAAAAAATTTATTGAAAATATAAAAGAAAACCAACAGTATAGAAGATTGGGTAATTTTATATTATTTTTTCAGAATAAAAGATAATCTCTAGTACTATATGAGAAATTCACCAAAAGAAAAAAGGTTAAAGATTTTTTTCACTTGCTCTTTCTGGAATGTGCCACAGAGAGAAAGAAGAAAGATGTTTTGTTTGATTTAATTAAATTAAATTTATTTATCCAAGTCTATTATTACTCATTAACTGGTGATATTATTTCCTTTATAAAAATTATTATGACAGTATTCTTTATTTTCCAAAAGAGGTACGAAATATTCACATTTATATTATTTTTTAATGTATAAAATTATATGTTTTGTATCAATAATTTTGACTTACTTCGAATATTTAAAAGAAAGATTTTATCATTCAAAATAATTATTTTCCACTTAAATGTATGCTTGTCATCCTCATAATATACCTTTCATATAAAAACATGATCACTTGACATTATTATTTATGAAATTTTTTTCTAATAAAAAGCATGTTTAAAAATCATTGAAATAAAAATATATAATTATATCTGTCATGTGTAAATTAACTTTCCATTCCTTTCTTGCGCCCACAAAATGAACCTCACATTGGTTACTCCCACAGAGGTTCTTTGAGTGTGACACAACATTCAATCCACGCCCTCCATTTTTCACGCTCCAAATCAACGCTCCAGATCTCTTCCTCTCGCTCTTCAACTAGGACGGCGCCACAACGACCCTTTTCGGTTTTTTCCCCTCTCAGGTTCCGCTCCCTAACCATAAAATAATATAAATAAATAAATAAATAAATAAACTTATTATTAAAACAGCTTCATTGGATTAGAATACTGAACATTGCTTCTCTCTTTCTCTCTGTATCAAACCTCTTCTCTTTCTCTCTTTTCTATTCTCCCTTCTCTGTTCCTTCCACCTTTCAAACCGCAACAAAACGAGGTAGTGACAGAATTCAAAGTTTTTGCCTCTGCTCAAGCAATTCTGGTTTATTTATTGTTTTTCAATCAATCTTAATTGAAAAAATGGATGATTCAAATTTGTTTGTGTGTATCAGTTTTATGGCGTTGGTCCATGGCCATGTGTATATTTTTGTTTATAGATATTAATAATAAACGATATTTGGTTTATGAATGAATTTTAATTTTGGTGGTGAAAATTTGGAATTAATGAATGGTGATGTTTGGTGGTGTGGGGGAATAGGTGGAGGTGGGATTTTTATTATAGTATTTAGGTGAAATGATTGGGTTTGGGTTTTTTGGATTGGGATTGGGATTGGGATTGGAGTGAGTATGGTCAATGGTGTGGTTAGTGTTGAGCTTCTTTTCAGCGCTGAAATAGCGGAGACGGAGTCTTTGTGATTGTGTGGAGAATATTTGATGCAAACCTTCGTCCTTTCAAAACGAAGCGTCCTTCCACTTTTTGAGGAATCAGCCCTTCACGCCCCCCGTTTACTCTTTTTCTTCTTCTTCGTTTTCTTCGTTTCTCGTTCGTTCTTTCACTCTTAAAATCATGTTCGTTTTTTGAGTTTTCTGGTTATTTAGAATAGGATGTTTTTGAGGATTTGGGGTTATGTGATTCCTCGTAAAAAATGTTGCTTTGCTTTTTGACCGGTCATGGTTCGTGACGGCTGGGGTGCGTCGTCATCTCATCGTGTATTGGTTTGCTATTTTCTGTTTCACTTCGTTTTTGAATTGGTCTGGATGAAGGTTACTGCTTCAGGTTTTTTGTAATGTTCAGAAGTTAGAGGAGAATCATCACGCTTAGATGATAGGTTCGGACCCTGTTGGTTCACGGGAAAGTTAGAAAAAAAAAACTCTGTTGGAGTTGGAGAGCCTTTATTTTAATGTATTTCTTGGAACTCTAACCATATGCGATTAGATTTTATATGTTTATCCTGTTAAACTTATTTTCTGCGTATTTGTTTTATCCCTGTTAGCATTTCGTATTTTTTTTATAAATGCAATACTTTTCGATATTACCTGTTATTTCTTAACTTTTTGACATGTTATTCAATTCACTTGCTTCGGTACAGTTCAAATTCCCTGAGCATGTATTTGATTGAACATGCATGATTTAATAAATTGATTCTGCTGAGTCTACGATAATATTCTGAGAAATAAAGGATGAATTTGGCGTGAGAATAGCTTTAGTATTGTAACAATGTTTCACATTGATTGAATTTTCTAGTCAGAGCTTTCTGAGTGGTCACTGAGATTGGCTGCTTTTAGCTCCTTAACACACCACGATCATGTTGACAATCATTGTCTTATGAGACCCCTGTTTTATCTTATAAATTGCTGAAAATATTTATTTTTCTCCCTTTCACTTAAATGGTATGGTATATAAGACTAGTTTGTAACGGTTTTGTAGATATTAGTTAGGAAATTGGCCTATTCCTTGATGGTATCTGAACCCAAATTTATAGACCAAGGGTGTATGTAGTCTCTTGCCCAGTCTATATGTTGTTGCTTGAATTGAGTTCGGCACATAAGTGATTGCTATCAACATACTTGAAAAATTATAGTCTTATACAATATAGATTAAGGTTTTGACAATCGTGTAGCTTGTTGGAACTTTTTATGATCTAATACACTACGATAACTTGTTGCAGATTTGAAGGGAGTATGCCATTGATGGATGAATATTCTGGTAAAAGAGCCATTGATGGGATGGTAGTCCCTAGAAAGGGGGTGGGCCATGTGTTTAGAGACACTGCTAATGCTAAAGATCGAAATGGTCAGGTGTGCAGCCGCCTTACTTGCAGTAGCAGAGTCAACACTTCTAAAGGTGCTCAAATTGGTTCTTCTGAAAAAGGAAAATCCTTGAAACCTTCTATTCAATCTTCTTCTGCTGGAAAGGAAGCAGTTGGAAGCTCCTCTAGAACTTTTCCCAAGACTAGTAGCCCTGGAAAACCGCTTATAAAACCCCGGAAAAAACCATCATCTCAGTTAGAGACAGATTCATCTGAAACTAGTAGTGTATTGGATGAGTCAGAGGTTTCAAAAGTCGCCCCTTCCCCTGAAAAAAGTCAGAGAGGTCTTCAAGCTGAAATGGAAAAGACAGTGTCTGGTAGTGTCATGATGGAAGTAGGAAGCTCAAGTGTGGTATCCAATTCAAGATCTCGGAGGAATTTTCATCCAAAGTCTGGAATTAGTGGTCAGGAAATTAAAACCACTGGTCCAGTGATGCGTGCAGGTAGCAGTAGGTATGGATTGAGGAATCTCAAATGCAACTCTATTTCTGATGTCCTCCCTGCCGGCTGTTCACCTTCAGATTCAACCCTTAACAGAAGGAAGGAGATGATAAAAAAGAGGAATTGTGAAGGGGAAGGTAGTTCGTCTGCTAGAGGGAAGAAAATGAGCGGGTCTTCATTAGAAGGACGGAATTCTGGTTCCAGAAATGGCATATCCATTTCTGATTCAAGAATATCTAGGAATACTCCTCCTCACAGGGACAGGTCAGACAGCAACATGGCACCAGTTAGAACTCGAAAATCAATTAGTGGTCATGCCAGGGGAAGGCTTTCCAGCCAAGCAAATGCCAATCCCGTGTCACCCAATCACTCCCCTGTCATGGTACCTTCTTTGCCTCATTCTGGTGGTCGTAATGCTTCTGGTGTATCACATCGTACTTCTGTAGATAGTTCCTTAAGTTGTCCTAGCTCTCACAGTAGACCAGGTACTGGCAGTGAGGAGTTATATGGTGTTATGCCTGGCTCTCCTTCAGAATATGGGCTCACTCATTCTATAATGAATCTGGATAGCTTTCGACGGCGTTACAACGTGGATAGTATTGCTGAGGTAATTTTCACTACTAACATGAATATTACATTTTATTTTATCATGAGCTTTGGTTTAAGTTTATAAAATTAATTCTTCATAATTTATTTAGGTATTGTTGGCACTTGAGAGGATTGAACAAGATGTTGAGCTAACACATGAGGTAAATCCTGACTAAAAAAATCATTTGACAAAATGTACCAGTTATTTGATTCATTCATTTGGCGTCTTTGCAGCAAATTCGTTTACTGGAATCCAACTTGTTCCTTACTGGGCTTAACTTCTACGATCCGCATAGAGACATGCGATTGGACATCGATAACATGTCATATGAGGTTCGTTAATGTCATAAGTTGCTACAATACGGCTTGCTATATTTGTTAGCTTGTTTCCTCTTTTTTCTGATGATATCTACTGTGGCTTGATAGTTCTGTGATTACTACAGATTTGAATGAAAATATGCTTCAAAATACATGTTATTTAAGCAACATAGAGTATTATAACGTATCTTAAATGCTGTTCATTGGTAGTACGTTACTTCAACTTGTGAGGGAGTGATTTGAATTTAACTGAATTGCCGGAGATGGCTTTGAGAAGGGATTTTCTCTTTGTTATTGCATGCGGATTTTGTCTATATTTTATTTTCTAATCATTCTCACCTCCCAAAATTCTCTGGAAATGACAGCAACTTCTGGCTCTGGAAGAGAGGATGGGTTCTGTGAGCACAGCTCTAACAGAGGAAGCGCTGTCAGAATGTCTAAAGAAAAGTTTCTTCCAGTCTTCACCCTCTGGAAATGCAGTCAACAGTTGCAAGGAAGCCAAGGATGACACCAAATGCAGCATCTGCCAGGTACTTTTCACTAGTTAAATGGAGTCTTTTTGCACCTTTCATGGCAGAGAGTGTGCCATTAAGCATCATCATGACTCTAAGCTTTTCTCCATGATGGATTTATGATCTACCTGCATCTCCTGCGGGATTTCATTGACAATATCATAAAATTGATATTTGATTCCAGCAGAGCTAAATTAAATGTTGGTTGGCAAAAGGGTCTGCCACATTCTGTCCAATTGAAACTAGTATTTTTCTTTTGGTGTAAGGTTTATATAATCATTTAATACACACGTGTCCATTCATTGCAAAAAGGAATTCTGGACCAGCCGTAGCCTCTGAAACTGATATGCACTTAATTGACTTGATTTGTAGGAGGAATATGTGGTTGCGGATGAATTGGGGAGTTTGCATTGCGAGCACATGTATCATGTGGTTTGCATACAGCAATGGCTTCGGCTGAAGAACTGGTGCCCTATTTGCAAAGCATCTGTGGTACCTTCAAATTCATCCCCATCTCAATGATTCAATCAATTGCAATGTTAGGCCAGACGAGGGAGACTTATTTCTTTGTACCCCCTCCTTCTGTTCATTTTTTTCTTCATCACTTCTGTACAAAATGCAGTTGGTATTTTACTTATTTTTATTGCTCTTTTGTACATAGCCAATATTTTCATCCCTCTAATACAATAATCCAAGCCAATGGCTTGATAGACTGAAACTTCTATGTTAAGCTGCTGGTGCAATATCTTCTCTTACGTTGTTTTTTATTTTTCCAGTTCATTTAAGAAGCACTAAAGAATTTAAAGGAAAAGTAAAGTGTAGGCAAAAAAGCTGTTCTCTTTCTTTCATTATAATTCAACGTGTATTGCAAGTAAGGAGTTTTGCAACTTTTCAAAACCTGATGTTTAGGAATAGAGGAACTAAGCTTTATAGGTATCTTCAGTTTTCACCTAATAAAAGAAGTTTTTGGGATCTTCTCAACTGAATTTAAAAAATAATAATACTAATAATAATTGCTTGAGACAAGGGATTACTAATTTACTAAACAGGTAGAAGAAATAGTTTTTTTTTTCTCATTGAAAGTGTGAAAGATTGATAAAAGAATTAACAAATATAATGTTTTTATTAGAATTAGAAACTCTAATGAAAGATAGGGTTTCTCAAATGGGTAGGTTCATTACTTAGTTGGATTAAAAATAGTGAGTAAAAGGTTCAACCCATGGATGTCTGATTAAGCGGGTTGACACGTTAATTCATATAAAAATAAAAAGTAGTTTTTTAATCATTCTCGAATATTAAAATTTGTAGGATGGAAATAATGTTGACATTTTTTGGACATTAAAATTTGCATGATTTCAAAATTATAATGAAATTATGATTTTACGGTTCAAAGATTAAAAATAGATTTTTTTTTAAAAATAAATAGGTTGCAAGTTAAGTAAATCAAATCCAATTTGCAGATTAAGTAAGTACAATCCATTTTTGTTTATGATAAAAAAAAATTTAATTTCTATATCTAATTCAGCTCGAATATGTGACGAGTCGAATTAGTTTAATAATTTTTATCTACTTTTACTCCATTTTTTCATGTCTAAAAGGATGTAGCTTTATATTAGTTCAACAATTTTTATCTACTTTTACTCTATTTTTTCATGTCTAAAAGGTGTAGCTTTATATTTTTTTTAATGATACTTCATTTTTAATTTTTTTAATCATGGTCTTTGACAATACGATAATAACAATATTTTATATTTATGTAATAAATAAGTTCAATATGAAAGCTCAGTGTAAACCCAACCATAAAAAGTCTTATTAGGAATTGATATCTAAGATTCATGTTTAGAACCATAAAAAGTCTTATTGGGAATTGATATCTAAGATTCATGTTTAGAACCATAAAAAGTCTTATTGGGAATTGATATCTAAGATTCATGTTTACAATGTTTGATGATGTCTATGTCCGACTATAAAGAATTTTTCATTTTCAACCATTCACTCATTCACTATGTGAACAAAAAAAAAAATCTGAAGCAGTCAGGGAGAGAGATTTGTACGGAAAGATGAATATCTTTTTCGCTTTTGTATCTTCCAAATGAAAGTTGATGAAAAGGACAAGTCGGTGGGATAGAATGAGAAATGAAAGAAAGTGTACAGATTTTATTGATACGTACACATGAAATGATGTAAAAATGTGCAGAAAAATAACAAAACCCAGCATTTTTAATTTACATTCTAAACAATAAAGATGAATGCGATTATATGATTAATCAGAATTTTAAGCTTTCATAACATTTTGTTACTTCTTCCTTTACTCTTATTCCTGTAAAACTAAACTACCAATATTATCGGTCATTTTTTTTTTCTTTTACAATCTGCTTGTATCTCTTTTTTTTATTCTTTTATATATTATCAAGTGGAACTTAAATCTCTTTATATATTTCAATTTTGCTTATTTATTTACAGTATCCTTTCTCTTTCTTTATAAATTTCATACTTTTAAAGAATTTTATTTTTATTTAACTATTGTTCATGTAAAGTCGTGTATTTATGTCAATTTTTAGTTTCTATGCATTCTTTTGAATGTTATGTTAGCTCGTTGTTTGCCTTCTAGTCTTCTTGGTTGGGTATCAGTATTAAGGCATTTTGATGCTCAAATTAGAACAATAAATGTCCATGAAAATCTCACTTACATTACTTCGGAGTTGGCTATTTATACCCTTTTTCCTTTGTTTGGGTTTAATTGAAGCCAATCACCTTTAATTGGTTTGATTAGTGGGTTAATCAGGTTTAGTTACTTAATGTGGTCAAAATTGCTTCTGGTTCTTAGTGAGAGGTCCTCAGGTCTAAGTGTTTCCTTGGACCAAGTGGTCTCTGGATCAGGACGTGTTCCCATGCATACTAGACCAAAAGATGCATAGTGTAAATTATCATTTTCTAGGTTCTAAATTTAAATAACATTTGTTACTTTTGTGTCATTTATATTTTTACCTTTTATTCCCGTTTATTCTCTCTATTTATTATTTATTGGAAATTTTATTATGTTTCTTGATTTTTAAAAGAAAGACTTAAATAACATTTAAAAGGAAAATAAGAGAGTATTAAGCACTTCCAATTACTAGATAACCAATCTATTCAAACAAGTTTGTCTAGTATTTAATGACACAACTTTTGCATGTGATAAGTAATCCATAAAACCTCAATATATATATATATATATATATATATATATATATATATATATAGTTACAAATTTTAACATTCTTAATATTTACTCTTAAAACTTCATAAATTTGTATTAAACTTTCAATATCAAAATGCAAACTTAAGCGAATGTTTACTATAATTAATATATTTTCTTTACACTAATGTCTAACATGTTTTATACACTCTTTTAAGGTTTGATGTCATCTTAAGTATCTCAAATCAGATATATTCATAATGCATCACACCCATTCATAAGAAGTCATATATCATTGATATAACATATTATATATATATATATATATATATATATATATATATATATATATATATATAAAAGTCAATTCATCATGGATCATATACCCATAAGGGACTATCCATATGGTAATAATAAAAATATCATACATTAATCATATATCTCAAAATATATAAATTAACTATAGCATTTTGTATATTATTATCATCATCAATAATTATAATTGAACTCAAGTATACAAATTCTTACATGCATATATCGTTTGAACAAGCTTCTCTTGCTTAAACAACTTCATCCTCCATAATCGGGATAGGTCATTCTTAGTTGAGCGAGATAAGTCCAGAAAAAAGAACTAATCTTTATCACATCAGTTGCATTGAAATGAATGGAGAATAATGAATGTAATTATTCAACATCGCTTAGATATCATTTCAGTGGTGATCGCTTCAAACATCAGTTATGTTTGCCAAAATCAACAAAAATGGAATGACAAAATAAATGAGGAAATTAATACAATACAGATGCCCAAGAACCAGACATTAAATCAGTTGCATTGAAATGCGCAGTCTCAAATTCAACATATAACAGAGTATGTGACCACAGACAACTGTTTTTTGTATGAATACTTAATATTTGAATTAGCGTAGCAAGAAACACGCAAGAATGAAAACATTTCATATTATTAACCATGGCCTACCGCTACTGGTTACACTCAGTCAATATAATTTAGGAGAACATGAAATGCATTGCATGTTTTCGTTCATCTTGATTTTACGTTTTATCAAGACATAGCTTAAATTTTTACTCAACTGACTATGGACTATTCAAACTTCAATAATTTAATGACAATATAAAAGTAAATATCAGTCAGAAGTAGAAGAAAACTCTTCAAAATTAAGCATGTAAAGAAATTTATGCATAGATGGTTTGGATCTTAAGAGTATGCTTGTTCCACTTTATACAGAGAGTGCATCTCACCTTATTCAGTGATCAATATAAATATTCATAACAGTCAACAAGTACAAAATACACAGCAGAATAGCACACTAAGGTCTTCGAGAAAACAGAGTACCCTGTTATCCACTTCATTCAAATTGAGACTTTTGGAAACCATTGTCTCAACTCAACTTTGATAAATTAGTACATGGCCAATCATGCCTCGTTCGAACAGAAAGTTTAAAAGTACTAACTGAGCTGACACTCAACAGAAACAACAGATTAGGTGAAAGTAGCTATGCAGATGTTTAAAGTTCAGTCATATATATGTTGTACGCAAATTTTCCCAAACCTAGGCTCTCTCCCTTTGGTTGTGAGGATGGGAGAGGAAGAATGAAGATAGAATTAAAATAGGGTGTTTGGTAAAAGATAAAGAGGAGAAAAATAATTTAACAAAATAGTAAGACTCACTAATCTGTTTATACTCTTCTCTAATCTCTTCAACCAAACATATCTAGTTTCCACTTTATTTCCTTGTCTATGTTCACTCTAACTATTTATTTCCATCTTACATGTTTCTCTCATCTCTACCAAACATCTTCTTAGAGTAGGTTTGGTAGCGAGGATGGGTGAAGATAGAATTAAAATAGTGTGTTTGGAGAGAGACACAGAGGAGATAAATAATTTTTAAGATAGGACTCAATGTACTATTTCTCACCTATTTCTACTTATTTCTCTCCTCATTTCTTTATTTTTCTTCAAAGAAACACCTTTAAATTTCCCTTTATTTCCCCATCTATTTCCACTCCACCAACTTATTTCCATCCAACCTATTTTTCTCTTTACTAAACAAAACAATGTAATATAGTCTCTACAATGCTGCACTGAGGGCTTCGACAAATCTTCTACCAGTTACCTGAATTACCTTGCACCTGTAGAAGATTGAAAAGATGGCAGACACAACAACCAATCAGATCACACATGGCTGCTCAAAGTTATAAGAAATAGTGCAAATAAAACCCTGCAACTATATTCTAAACACAAATCTTCCCGTATTTTTTTGGTCCAGAAAATTTTTTTACGTTGTATCAGTGATAGTCACAACCTAGAAGAAAGAAAAGGATAATTGTTCCTAAATATTCAAGCAGTAATAATGAACAAGGAAACTTCAATGATCCTTTAGCACTGAAATCAAATCAGTTTCAATAATTTAGCCTTATAAGGATTGCATATTGCACCATACCATCCAGCAGTCCTCCTTTGTTATTTACTACGGATATGGATTACTGTCACTGGCATTAACACTTAGCTCGGTGTCCACAGATATAAATTATGGTAATAAGGAGACAAAAAAAAAATCCAATCAAAATAAGTAATTACTCTCCCATGTATCATCAAACAATAGTGTGTTCAACGCATGATCAAAAGGAACTTCAGCTAAAAATGAACCATAAAACAATCAGTACCTTGTGACAAATTCAAGGTGATTTTCTGCATTTCCTCCAAGTGTGATTCCAACAGGAGAAAAAAATACTTCCAAAAGCACATGTCGAGAAATTTGAGTGAACAATAGCATATAAACAGTTAAAAATGATTAAATGTTGAATGAATTTGAAAATTCAACCACCATTGCATTGGCATGTTGCAGCTCAAACATGTTGAAAATTTTATTTTCCACTGAGCTGTGAATGTTCACTGATTTTATAAATTCATGAAATTATCTTTCATATATCGTGTAAATTGCATCGTTATCTAGTTGTAACAAATAGTAGAAAATCCAGATATGGCAAGATCATGATTATAAAGTCTCTTTTTTTCTTTGTCCCTCCACAGCATTCATAATCATAACCGACAAGCAACAAACCATTTGCAAGTAACCTCCTTCAATATGTCTGAATTTGCACAACTAATTTACAGGCACACCAGATTCTCTGCAAAACTTTTGCTTAACATGCCACCACTTTTCAATAACACGACTGTCAGTATAATAAAATATGATATCATATACACAAACATATATAGGAATTGAAATCTTCCAATTATATAAGAGAATTGAATGTAGACATCTATTATTTTCTTCAGCTTTTCCTGTAGAACTTTCATGCACCATACGCCTACCCTGCTTTTAGTTCCAAAAGTTCTTAGATTACAATCAAATCACATATGCCACTAAGACCAACAAATGTAAAAGCAACTTTTATCGATCAAAGTTTAACAACTTCATCAAAGTGGTTAAAATGGTCAACTAATAAAAGGAGAAAGATGACTACATTCATTCAGACTAAAACCAGAGATAGTGAAATATCAATCGAACAGGATACCTGATAGGGCATTCATGAAAAGAAAAAACATTGTACATTACACTGATGAAAAGATGTGTCAAATTTATAAATCTCACATTTTATTGAAAATAACAATTACAGTCACCAAATTAATTTGCACGAAAAACATAGGGTAAGTTACAGATCTACACAAGACTATAAAACAAAAACACTACTTTGGGTTTGATGAATTGGGACATAGGGACTTCAACCATAAAACTAAAATGACCAGGAAATTTTCAATAGATGTTAATGTGTTATTGATATTGAATTTCAATCAATCCTCAGATTTTAAAAATACATACAGAGCGACCCTGCAGCTCTTATACAAGTCATACTTCCTTGAACCCAGCTACACAACAGTATCCCTGCAAAACTTCCTTAGTTCTTTCTTTTCTCATTGGCTGTAACGCAAACAAAAGCCTCGACATCTCTAGCAATGGCAAATACAGCCAATATAAATGCTAAAAACATACAACAGAGCAACCAATCTTGGGTTTGATTTGATGGTACCCTTGGTTGCAGTTAAATAAATCTTTGACCTATTCGAGCCCTACAAATAGCAGAGAATCCAGAGATAAGATACTTTGAAGATCAAAATCAATATTTCATCTTGAAAGGGCTAGAAGAATCTATTTGTCACCATCCGGCTCATACCAACACAGAACAGGACCACTGATCAACCATTGCTGAGCCATCAGAACTAGAAGACATTTTCACGAAGGTTTTATTCTTCAAACGATTGCATGGATATTTTTTCCAACCACAGTGGCCAATCTTCTCCGAGTTGCTGTGGATTTAGTTCCATGGCAACTTTAAAATCATGCAAAGAAACTAAGCATGCTGGTTTATGTTCTGACACAGCTTCTGCTGCACCATCACACTGCACGTGTAAATGATTGTTTGGCCACATGCCATTGATGACCTTACCCTGCATCTGCTGTTTGGGGGCAGGGGTCTTCCTAGGCTCATTTGTAGACCTAGCTCTAACTAAATCGACACAAGACCTGATCAACCGTTTCAAGTAGACATCCAACATATTATTCAACATGTTTGCACATTCCATAGAAATGGCTCCAAGACCTTGTACTGCAGCAATCTGATCCATGCGCCTCCTGAGTGTTTCTGTATCAGACAACCTGCCACTGTCACAACAACTATCAAAATAGCCAGCACTACTCACTGGCAATGCTTTGCGGGCTCCTCCTACACTTGCTGAGCAGTAAGGAATCCCAAGTGGTGCTATCAAGGGACTTTTAGAAAGACCCAAGCGATTTAACTGATCAACTTCTTCCCCATCTTCAACAATTGACATTTCAGCTGGCCCTTTCCCATGTATTCTTGGCTTTTCTACAGGTCGCCGATCAGCATCTCCTCTTTCATACTCTGGTAGCTCAGCAACAGCTTGAAGATGCTGCATTGGTCTCTGATAATCGCAAGGAGTAAGAATTCCATTCTCCATATCAACCTTACTACCACAATCATCTGTACCCATGGATTGATGAGAAACAGAATCAACCTTCCCATTTGGTCCAAGAGGGCTTGGTCTATCTCTCAGCTTCCGCTCACGTATGCCAGGCCTAACCTTAGGGGATACCGGCAAAATCCCATTTGACCAAACGGGAGCTTTTTGATTCTGATTGTGGAAGCTGCCAACACTCTGTTCGTGCCCATCTTCTCTACCAGCAGATATGTCTGAAGCATGTTCTCCAAACTTCTGGGGACCTGACGGATGAATTGACGGTGGGATCTTGGCTTGGCAGGCATTCTTCAATATTGACTTTATAAAATGGTTGTGCAGTGGAAGATTTTCCCTCCCAAGCACTCGGAAACAAAACTTGTCAAACTCAGTCTTGCTCAGTTTCTGACTCAAAAACCTGTTCAAGCAATAAAAGTACCGCTTTGACTTATCCGCTCCAAGCTTCTTTACAATCTGTGCTTTCAATTCACCCAAATCAATTCTTGAGCTCTGCTGGGGTTGCATTTCTCACCAACAGATTCACAAAAACACCCAACAAATAATAATAAAAAAAAAAAAAAAAAAACCTGCAGAAGCCTCAATTTGAACCAAATTGCAGCTCTTTTCGTTTCCAAATAACACTAAACTTCCCCTCCCCCATATCAAGCTTATTCTAATTCCCAAATCAGATAATTACAATTCGTACATATATCAACACCAGATGTGTGAGTGATACTAATGGCAGAGTAACCCACAGTAAAACTTGCAATTCTGCACAAAAATAGGGTTACCCTTACGCCCCGAAAAAACCCAAATTCAGCAAACGAACAGAACATGCAATGCAAAGCCAAATCCCATCTTCCTCCAACCCAAACCCTAGAGATCAAACAGCAACAAAACTCCCCGACTCCGAGCACGAAAACCCGCAAATCAAACTCAAATCCATTGAATTTAATGGCATATCAAAACCCTAAGTTTGAATCACCAAACCCGGGTCCAAAACACCATTGTCGTGTCGAACAACGCGAAGCGAACATTACACCACTGCACCAATTTAAACCCCCATTGTTTCGCCGAATTCTGTGCCTTCGAACTTCGAATTTCGAAATTCGAAGTAGATGGGAAGAGATCAAAACTGAGGTGCCCCCAAAAAAAATAGGAAGCGAAACCAAAGAAACGAAAAAATTCAAATTGCAATGGAAGGAAGCACAATGAAGAAGAAGAAGAAGAAGAAATACTTAGTGTTTTAGGGAAAAACAAAGTAGTTATACATTGATTGAACTCTGACCTTCGCAAAGTTCACGAATTGCTCACAAATCTCGAACCTCACTCACTGGGTTTCAATCTTCCAAGCTTTGCCTTTGCCTCTCTCTCTTCCTTTTTTTTTTTCTTTTTTTTTTCTCCAATTTATTTATCTTTTATTTCTAATTGTTGGTGATTTTATATTGAGTTTTGTTTTTCTCTTTCTAACTCGATCTGCTAATACTATGTTTCTTCTCTTCTCTCTCTTTCGCACTGGTCATTCTTAAAACTGGGTCTTTTCCTCTTTATTTTAAAAATATATATGTTGTATTTATTTATATTTTGTTAATTAAAACTATATTTTTATACCTGCATAATAACATGGTCTAAAATTATTATTTGTTATTCTAGTTCCTTTTCTTTATATGGTTATTTATTAAGGGGAGTGTGTGTTTATAATTTTGTTTACATTGCATCGAATAAGCTGATAAAAAAAAAACATTGCATCAAATAAATTACTGTTTTATATGATTAATTATTACGATAAGAATTAAATATCTTTAGCAGATAGAGCTAAGTTAAAACAAGAGTAAGTGGAAGTGAGCCAAAGAAAAAAAATGAATTATAAGAATAATAAATAAAATGCATTTTCAAATAAATAAATAGTTTTGAATGGAAGAATGTATTTAAAAAAATAACTAATTTTGTATTTTGATAGAAAATTTTACAATTTTTTATTTTGAAAACATTTAAATACATTATATTTGAATTGATTTTTTTTAATGTTTTGTTTGAATATAACGATTTAAATCTAGTGAATTGTTTTATTTAAATAAAGTATTTCAACTATTATCAAATTTAAAAAATTACTTAAATATTAAATAATTGTTAAAAAATAAAAAATATAATATTAATATCTTTTATAGTTAATCTTTATTTATATGTTTTTTTATCAAAGTTTCTCAAAAAAATTTCATAATGTATTTATAAACTTTTTGATAAACGAAATTGTTTTCAAATTATAAAATGTTAGATTTGATCAAATTCAAGAAAGATAGCATCAAGTTAAACTGATACAAACTTAAACCGAATTAGTTTGAGTCAAAATCAAATCAAACTGAGTTAATTTAAGTCCAACTTAAACCAAGTAGGCTCTCGAGGACCACTAAAGCCAAGGTCTATTATGTACATAAGTTGAGGTATTAAAAGTATAATTAACCTTAAGTTTTATATTACATAGGAAATCAAATATTTATCTTTCTTATATTACACCAAAGTCCTCTCAAATTACTAACTTATGTTGTACCTTTAAAGTACGTACCAGTTTCATCCTCATACTTTATAAAACAATTTAAAACATCTTTGATAACAAACAACGTTAAAGTGTTTCCATCTCTATCATTGCAACTATCTCTCTACAACATAATAATAATAAACAACGCCATTTTAAGTTTTCAATCAGGAATATTGGCCTGAGAGAATTGTTAGTCGTGTGTGAGGGATACAAAGGCACTTACTCCAACCATTGAATCATCAACCTCACCATCTTATGGAGCCAAGTTTGGAAGTAGAAGGAAGATCTTGAGGTCCTTTATTGTATCCATCACTAGGCTCATTATGTAACCTCAACAACCTTACCAACGTAACTATTCTCAGGGTTGTCCTCATAACCACCACCTTTAGGTCCACCACTGACAAGTTTATCACCTATACTTCCCCAACACCAAACTTATCACCATTAATTCCACCTTTATATCAAACTTTAGGCTTGCCACCATCAAGGTCATCACCTTCATGATTGCCTCCAAAATCATTGGGTCTACCACCTTTTGATTCATATATATCAAGTTGATCATGCTTGTTGTTAGCTCTATAGCCATTGGCTTCGGTGTCAGGTTTGTCACCTTCGCTATATAAAGAGTTGTAAAATAGAGAAAAAGACACTCAATCCAACAATGTTTGATTACTTGTAAGAAAAAAGATCCAATTATACATCACACAGACGTTTGATTTGTCACGTTGAAAAGAGTTCAACGTCATTTGTCACCAATGATGTTTTTTTATTAAGTGTAATGACAAAATTAATACATACCTTAAAGTAGGAATGAAAAAATTAGTCAATAGTTTGGGAACGATACACATGTTTAACCCAAATAATAAAATGTGTACCCTATAAACTATTTTTATTCAAAAATTGAGGTTTATGCTTCTTGAAAGTCAATAAACCACTTGAATAAAACCAGAGATATAATGTAACAAATCAAATTATTCATATAATATTGTTTTGTTATCTAATTAACGAAGTGCTTCAATAATTGAAAGCATGTACACATATTACTAATAACAATAAGATGAGTTTTAAAATAAATGTATGTCTTATATGTACGTGTGTATACTCAATTAAAAAACTAGACATTATTTATATTTATAATCAATCAATTGTTACTTTTACAACTTTTTAATTTTCACCTTGAGCTTATTAACTTTTGGAAAATATTCCAATAATGTATATGTGTAGTCATAGTTCTCATTCTTTCATAAATGATTTTTTTTATACAAAATGAATTGGGAAAGAAATGGATTCTATTCACTTTATACTCGCTTAATTAGTATATTTGTTGTAAGGAGTTTGGTGGGAAAACACAAGCAACACTCTAATATTGTGTGTTTTCTCCATGATATAGACATTGCCGCACATGTTGTGTTTGTAATTAAGAAGGAGAATGAGTACTCGTATTTTGTGCCAATTAGTGTAATGCGATATTTGAAGAGAAGGAAAGCTTGTGATTTGGAGCTTCATTGACAGTGGAAGACAAAAGACTACTTAACGGGAAAGAAACCAAATGTATGTACTTTTAGTGTCCGGTTCAACTTTCCAACATAACTTTAGTGACAAAAGTTCTTGCTTGTTGAACTCACTATTATTCTTTTGCTTAATATATTTTTTTAATTTGCTACAAATAAATTTAATAAATGTAAAGAAAATGATTTGTTGTAATGTGATACTTTTATGAAAAACTTTTGCATCCATGTTGTTTGACATATCTAATGTGTTCTACGATATTTTAATACATGGTTCTAACCAAACATAATAGTACTACTATTATTTACAAAATGTCATAACTATAATGAATTATTATTAGTTGACTTTATACTATTAATGTTATTGATATCTATTAATAGAGTTAGATGTGTTTTCGCTTCCTTCATTTTTAGTGAAAATTAGAATTAGTATCTTTTCAAAATTTTGAGTCAATTTAGCTTCCAAATTTTAGAAATATGTGAATTTAATTATTTTAACAATTTTTTGTTAAATTTATTTAACATTTTAAATGTGTTTCATGTCATTTTACTTACGAAGACCAATGATCATAAGTCCATGAACATATAGATATATTCACAATAATATTTTTTAATTCTTCACTAAATTGAGTGGGAGTATCAATAATCTCATTAGTTAAAAAAATGCTAAAAGTAATTTTTTTATTATGTTCTTTAAAATGATAATGGTTTTTAAAATGATGATTCATGTTCTTCATGATTTTTTTTATCAGCAAATAAAACTATAAATACGAGATTAAGTTTTTCTCATAAAAATTTAATATTCTATTTTTTTTTCTACACAATGTGCTTTTATATTTCTTATATTGATATATATTTTCTTTGAATAAATATAAGCATTGAACATCGATGAAAATATGTGTTTTGTTCTCAATGTAATAACTCATACAATTATTAAAAATAATAATTTTTCCTCTATAGTACAAGTAGTTTTCATCCACACAACTTCTAGTACAACAAGTATAAGTAAAAGGCTTTCGAAAAACTATCATGGCCACCAAGAGGTACTTATTCAACCCATTTGCCACCCTTAAATTAAGAAACAACATTTTAAGAGAATTAAAATTTCTTATCACCTCTCAAATTACATAAAAACAACGCAACTCTTGATTTTTTGGAGGCACTAAATTTAAAAAGTTCCAGAATATCTTATTATCATCTTATCAAGTTTATAATTTAAAAAATTATTAATTTGATTTTGGTCAAAGTGAATTATTATAACACTATCTTTCTAAATAATCTTGTTCAGAAAAATCTGAGTAAAAGTATCTTTTTTATAGATTAATAAGAAAGTTATAGACAAACTTAACTCATTACCGTCTGATATAATTTAAAATTATCTTATTTATTGTCAAAGATGATATATATAGAAGCAAGTAGCAGCAATTTTTTTTTTTCACGAGCAATTAATTTACGGGAGTTTTTATTTTCTGACATTTTCATATTTTTCTTCCATCTTTTGTCAATGCGAAAATTTTCACCATGCCTATAAAATGATTTTGGATTATATGATTTGAATTTTTTAATATTAAAAAAGTTTTCAAATGGCATAATCTGAAAATGATTTTTTATATAATTTTTTAATTATACAATTTAAAAATTATTTTTTATTTTCAAATTATTCAATTTAAAGTTTTTATTTTTAATTTTTGGATGTATAATTGGAAAGTCATTTTATATATAAGAAATAATTTAAGTTATACATTTCATAAGAAACTTTTTTATAAAATATTTTAAATTATATAATCCAATAATATATTTTAAACCGTTTAATCTGAAAAATCATTTTTTTTTATTTTGAATTGCATAACAAACAACCTTTTTAATGTTTTTCTTTTTTAAATTTCACAAAACTTTCTTCCTTTACATTCATAACACAATTGATAGATAACACATAGATAATGATGGAAGTAGAGCTGTCAAAACGGATAATCCGGCCCGATCCACCAAGGGTTGATGATTTAGTGAGTCAATCAAACCCGACTCACTTTTAGTGAGCCAAAAAAATTCGAACTCGGTCCAGCTCACCACGGGTTAGCGGGTTAAACGGGTTGGCTCACGAATTCACTTAATTAAAAAAAATACAATTTTTTATTTATTTTTCAGTCAAAACTAAATTATAATTCTAATTAAAATCTAAATAAATTTTAATACAATCCAAATACAAACCAAAATCAACAAAAAATACATATTATTTATGTGTTGGCTAAAAAAAATCTAACATGACCTAAATGTAAAGCCCAACTTAATAAAAATACTCATGTAACCCTTTTATCTACGAGTTAAAATTTGTAAAAAAATTTCAACCCAACCCGACCCGAATCCATGGTGAGTCAGGTTGACTCGCAGATTCCAACCCATTTTGACAATGTCAGTGACACCAAGATAAAGAAACAATTTATTCTTTTAATTATAGAAATTCACATGAAAACTAGGAGGTACAGAAAGAAATGGCCCTAGCTTCTTTGTTTATGGGCTACATTTAGCATGACCCACTTGCTAGTAGGCCGAGCCCACCGAAGAAACTCATATCGGTATTTTATTTTTTTGTTTTTGGGTCGGCACTCACACTTATAGTGTGCCTGGTACCAGTTCGCACAGTGAAAGAAGGCATCGTTTGTGATTGAAATGGAGAGCGATGTGGAAGAATCTCTGCGGAAGAGGCCCAGAAAATATCCTTTCTCCGCCGATTCATCTTCTCGCAAGGTCTCTCTCTTTCTCTCTAGTTACGAAACTGTGTTCCAACTTCCAGGTATTGCTTGCGCATACCTGCAAACTGTAATATAACCGAGTGACTATAAAACCTAGTTTAGTGTTTTTTTTATCTGAATTTCACTATTAATCCCAATTGTACATAGGACTATACCTCATTGTAGAACGTTCTGGAACGATATGCTTGTTTGGTTCATCTTACTTCGTATAGGCTATCTTGATAGGTGCATGATTTCCTTCCCTAACGAAATCGTGAGGTTATTGATATAAAGTGGTTTTCTGACGTATTAAAATGATTTAATTTTACAAGGGTAAAGTTTCGGGTTAACGATCATTGAGAATTTACCCGGGGTGGGTTGTTCAAGTGTAATTACTGACTAGTTACTTGTAAATTGTAATTGTGACATTGTTTTACGCGGTTTGATGCTATTGAGTTGATTTTTTTTTTTGCTGGTTCATGATTACTTGTAAATTGTAATCGTGACCTTGTTTTACACTGTTTGATGCTAGAGTTGATTTTTTTTTTTGCTGGTTCATGATTGATAATTTATTTTTTCTTTTCTTTATGAACTAATTATTATTGAATAATGCCGCAGTTTGAACAATATCCTGGACGGCCGTTTGCAATAATTGGGGAAGTGGTAATGATTCTCACTTTCATGAGATTAAGTTTTAATTTGGATGAACATTTGAAGAAGTATTTTGTTAATTTTCTTTTTGGATTTCTTTCCACTGGCATCTTTTTTTATACTATCTGATTATTGACTTCTTGAGCATGGATAAGGGAAAGAACACACAGATGCAAGGCCAAAATGATTCTTTCCCTTTCGTTTTTCTTTTTTAGAGTGAAAATGCCAAATGGATATGGTAGGTCTAGAAGTTTCATCCCTCTAGTAAATGACTGGCCACTGGTGGGATTGGTTTTCTAATAGTTTTGGTGATCTCTGACCTGTAGCTAATCACATTAGCTAATAGTGCACTATTGTGGTGCTACAGTGGAGTAATGAAGGAGAGGCTGAGAGCAGCCTTGTGATGCCATGTGATTTAAATAATGAATTGGTTTTTAGTAGTGGTGAAGGCTTTAGCAATAGTTTTTTTTTTTTTGCAACATAGCAGTTGTACCACATTATAGGTTTCTATATCCTATTTTTACCCCTGTAAATAATATTGTATGTGAGTGTTAATATTGTGATTTCTCCCCCTTATTCTTATGCATTTTTGCTTTAGAAATGTAACCGAACTTGAATCCCTTCTTCATTAGCCATTCCCAAAAAAATTACTTTTTTGTCCACTTGCACTTTACAGGACATTTTTTTGTTCTTTTCTTTCTTATTCCTTCAGACTTCTTATTCACATTATGCTAATTTGTCCACTTGCACTTTACAGGACGTGTTTTTGTTCTTTTCTTTCTTATTCCTTCAGACTTCTTAGTTCATATTATGCTAATTTGTTATTTTTTCTTTATATTCATTTTAAAATTAATCATTTTTTTTTTACTTATTACTCTTAGAATTTGGGCTTAAGGCCTAACTCAACGCCTAATTGGTCTGTAGGATCGCCCAAGCTTTGTAAGGACTATATTAGCCATATTTCTAGTTGGTGTGAGATCTCAACCCCATCACACCCACCCAAGACTAAACATCCAGAGTGTCGCAAATATTGGTGATCCAATAATGGATCTTGTTATTTACAGTCTAGCATACTCTGATGGTAGGTTTGTAACGTGAGGACTGTCTAAGCCTTAAAAGGATTACTATGGCCATTTTTTGGTTGATTGATGATCTCAATTCCAACCTTCATGCCAAGACTATACATCTGGAACATGGACAAATGTGACCCAATAATAACAACGTTTAACGAAGACGAAGAATTGACATTTAGGGTTCACACATACAATGGTAGCCTAATAACCAATCTATATGGGATGGACTTCTATACTATTTTATGATTTGGTCTTAACTGAATCCACAAAACCATGTCTTTAAGGGGAGCATTATTCAATCCTTATCAGGAATACATTAACTATATTTCTAATTGATGAGAAATTTCAACAACTACTATGCTCTTAATATATGTGAGTAAACTATTATTTAGCGTGAATTTCTTCATTTTTGGTCTGAATATTTATATTTAGTATAATTTTATTGTTCTATAATTATAATACTTAAAATAGTGTTCATCCTACTTGTTTGTTGCTATCCACCAACACTGTGATCTAGTTGGTACGGGACTGCAATTCAGGTTTGATAACTATGAAGCTAAGATGATTGAACTTGAGGGTAAATGATTATTTGATAGAGCAAATCAAGTTAAACAAAATAACTGAGAGTTCATCCCCTCCTTGAAATAAGGCATGAAAGTTATTGGAAAGAGTTAAATGAGGGTGTGATTACACTGCTGCAATATCAGTTGTCACGACAGCAACTCTAAATTGTGATGCAATAAGTCATCATTGCTATACAGTGCCACTCTGCACTGCTTTGCTGCGACAGCAGCTGTTATGAGTGCTATTGGTTTCCTTGATTTGGAATAGTAATACTCGTTAGTTGCTACTATTGCCATCGCTTCCCTTGGAGAATAGATGTTCCTATTCTCTACTTGCACATAATTCTTTCAAAATCTGAATTGCACAATCTCTTGGTAAGAGTATTTGCAAGTTGACTTAGTGGAGGTACATATATACGGAATACAAATCAAACCTCAAGCTTTTCCTTGATAAAATGCCTATTGACGTCAAACCTCTGTTTCTATGCATTGCTAGTACTTTTTCTTTGCTGAAACTAAAGCTGAATTATCCTTTTTGTCAGAATTTTATGCAAGATGATGATAATCGATTGGAGATTACCCGAACTAGATGTAAGTCTATTATCTCACTGGCTTTATTTCTATTTTCTACATTACATATCAGTTATTCTATTCTTTCAATGACAGTTGGAAGTTTGCTTAAAAGACATGGAGATTTGACAGAACGTCTTGCCAGGTAAATCACTGTTGAAGATGCTGATTGCTTTTTTCTGTAGTACAATTTTTCATTGGAAAGTCATCAATGTGCAGATACTTGAACTGCAAATTAATGTGCATAGTATTATCTTGCTGATGCTTAACTTGTATACTGTGCCATTTTTTACTTTATTGGTTACTTGTATACCAGTGGGTGGGATAGAATTAGAAATATACTTGGTGTATTCAATGAGGAAACCATTGAAGTTCTTGGTCTTTTTACGTGAACATGCATAAATTAAGTTTGTGGTTGATAAGAGGGAAATTGGGAAGAATTTAGATAACTAGGGTGGATATTCAAAATTCTGTCAAACCATTTTATTAATTGTCCTAGTATTTTTAAATTTTTTGGCATTTATATATGTATAATGCAATGACTTTTTATATCTCAAACCTATAATCTGTAGTGGTCGTCTCACTGTCTTTTATTAAAGTTTTTTGGGCTGATTGATAAATGCTATATGGGTTTGATAACCGTGACTGATGCAAAGTCAGACCTTATGTTGCAATGAGATGTTGACATCAAAGCATGTGTGAACATTCCAGATTATTAGTAAGAAGGACTCTTCTATTTTTCATTTTTCTTTATAGATGTTTTATGTGTAATGTCTAACATGCTTTGAAAATGCTGTTCATGCAATCAAGGTGCATTTTGGCCACTAGAAGATGTTTAGGTCTCTTCCTCAGTGAATGTCTTGATGCATTCTATGATACTTTTAATACTGTTGTTTCATGGCATCCATTAGTTGTTGTATGCTGTGGTAACATAATCTTTTTAATATTGGGTTCACAGGGATTCGGACAAGATAATATTTGAACGTCTACAGAAAGAGTTTGAAGCTGCACGAGCTTCTCAAACTGAAGGTAGCTTTGACTTTGTTCTTTGGAGATTCTTTAATAAATTAGCTGTAGATAGTATATGGATCTGCCTGGTCTCAATTTTTTTTGTCATTTATTTCCTTTGTTGCACTCTAGTGTAGCTGTTATGATATTTGACCTTTTTGTCAATGGTTCCTTTTTTTCATTTTCAATTTACTGTTTTTTGTTCATTTATTATAAACATTCCAAATTTTTTGCTTTTTCATATGATGCATCCATTCAATATTTTCAAATCCCTATGGTTAAAAAGTAATATTTTTTATCATGGTAAGATTGATAATGAAGATATATATATATATATATATATATATATATGAGAAGCAAAGGCTAATCATATGCAAGATTTTCCCGTGAAATTTTAATTTTGTTTCTGTCAGAATAATTTAATATTATCTTCTGCGCAAAAAAGCTGTTTTCTGATGTATCCATCTGTAAACTGGTATCCTAAGAGTTTCTTTTTCTATTTCCTAGGACTTAATTAGTGCAAATGTTGACATTAATTTAGCCACTCAGTTATAGAAAGGGTATCGTTTGGCCCTCCACATAAATTTGATATTAATTAAGTCCATCTGTTATGGAAAGTAGCACCAATCTAACCCCTTAATCAGATTGTGATTTGTTGCTTCAATTTAGTCTTTAAACCAGAAGCTCCATCAACAGTTATCTCACAGTCTGCACACAAAAGGTCGACTTTAATATTGGTTTTCTTGATTGAGGAGCTAAGTTAATGTCAACTTTCTTTGGAGGATCAGATTGATATTTTTCCGTTATCATATATGGAAATGTAGTTGTTTATATTATCTTATGTGTATGACAAGCCTGTGTGCCAGAGGAGACAGCACTGACTGGATTGGGTTGAAACAGGGTAACCTTTAAAACATTGAATATAAATTGCAATAAGATTTTTCAGTGCCTTTGGCTCAACCCTGCATAAACATTAGTTGATCTTGGTGTTTACCTATCTATTGTTTGAAATATTACTGTTAAAATATCAAAATATTCACTATATATTTTATACCAGTAAGAATTGAATTGGATCCTAATGAAATAAAAGATCTTATACCTTGAATAAGAAAAGGGAACTGATCAGAATAAACGTTCTATAACTTAAAGCATTTTAAATAGGGAAGATTATTAAGACGTTAATCTTGGTTCAGTTGGCAATATATACTCTTTGACATCTGAAATACTGACCAACGTCTTTTGTTCATTCATTTCTATATAGATGTCCAGAAAATTCTTTGTTAACACCATTTTTTCTTGTAGAGATATGTTTAGATGGGGATGCGTGGAATGATGGTCTACTAGCTACAATAAGAGAGCGGGTATTAATTATTGTTTGCTACCTTCTTTATTTCACTTTTTTCTTATATTTGACCTTGGTGGTCTCTGTAATTATGAATTCTTTTCAGTTTCACTTTCGTTGTTTGCGCACTATCAGGTGCATATGGAGTCAGACAGAAAGGCAATGCATGGGGATGCTGACATATTGTCATGTCCTCATGAAAAAATTACATATAAAATTGGAAACAAGGTAATATTACATGGCTACATCTGCCTTTCATTGCAAATGATTTGTTTTTCAGTAAAAGATGTTATACTTGTAAAAGTTTTAGCATTGACTTCAAAGATTCTATACATTACCCCAAGAAGGGGAAAAAAGGCACAAGTGGCAAAGTAACAGATTAAAAGTTCGGGGTCAATTATATTTCAATTGTCTAAGGGAGAGAACCAGAAAACTGAAGTGCTTAAGAGGAATCGGGGGTGTGTTTTATGCTATGTTTAGAAACTACTAGTTTTTATTTCTGCAATCATGTAGTGAGGGTGGACAGAGCAGATCGCTTTCATTTTTATGCGTCTCTCTATTAACTTGTTATTGGATTGGAAGTTATTTATGGCTCCTCCTTGGTACTGTGCTCATGGGTTTTCAAGTTAGTCGCCTTTATGATGTGCAGTGTCTGACTTCCTTGCTACATTCTGTTTTTTCGTGTTTCTTGTCATATCTTGGCGTTCCTTGTGATATTAATATCTTAATTGTTGGTCTGTCTGAGTGTTTGAGATTGCGTATAGATTAGTTGGTATTCTGTCTTAACATTCGAATCAGATCATCATCTTTTAAATATTGGAATTTGGTTGTGTATTTGTTAGCAGGTAATTTGCTGTTTGGAAGGAGCAAGAATTGGTGTACAGTATGAAACATCGTATGCTGGTAATTGGCGATCAAATTTCTCTTGAATAACTTTTCTCAAGCACTACCATATTATTTGGCTCATAAGATTACATAAATAACAAGATAGAGGCTGGACCTTTTATATTTGCCCTTTCCTCCCGTTTTGTCTTTTTCTTTGCCATTAGGTGATGATAAGTGATATAGCTTGTTCATTTATTGCCAGGTGAACCTTGTGAATTTTACCATTGTGTGCTGGAGAGTAAGTCATTTCTTGAAAAAATGACTGTCCTTGAACACACCGTTCCATTTTTCCTGCCAATACGTGAAATAGAAAATGATCTCCTTTCATCCAATGCAATGGTAAAGGCATTTATATATATTGCCTTTACACTGTATTTCAATTTTCATTTTCTAATAACCATTGTTTTATTGATTTGCTTTCAGAAATTCATAGATCATGTTGGAGATCTATTGCAGGCTTTTGTGGATAGACGGGAACAGGTAGATTGTTCATGTATGTAATCATTATGAGAGTCTGATTCGTTTATTTTTGGAATACCAATATTTTGTCTTCACTATCCACATGAATTTGTTTTTATTTATGTGCAAAGGTTTACAGTTCAAATTGTCCGAATCGCATGAAGTTGGAAATGTACAAAATTTCCAGTGTCTTTTGTCCCTTGTGTGTGAGGACTATGATTGAATAATGTCTGCATTAGTGTTAAACGTTGGGTTAGAATAAAACTTTGACATCTGTCCCAGAATGTTTGAAGAATTTAATTAGAATGCTTTACTCAGTCATTCATTAGTGGTTTGTCATGTACAGTGACATTGTTGGTGACTTTTGTAATAATTAATTTAAAAGCCATATTTAGGCTATTTTTAATTGGCTGACAATGTACAAAATCTCTACATTGATAGTACATGAAAACAAATTGTGTTCTAAATAGAAGGCTTAATTTTATTTTCTCTATTAGTTTTATTTACTATTTCTACTATTAAGATTAAAACATGAATATTTACTAAGTATGCGCGAAAAGAAAAAATCTATCAATCATTATTTGAAATTTGAGAAATCTTTGCAATGATAAAGAACCTCTGCTTGTGATTTTTTCTATGTCTAAGTTATTCTGATACAAAAAACACGCATCTTTGTTTGTCTCTTGTGAATATCATGCAGGTCAGACTTATAAAGGAACTTTATGGAAATCAAATTAGAGAGCTGTATCATAGCCTTCCCTACCATATGATCGAACTTGTATTGGATGATTCTGATTGGTCAGTATCTTGTATTAATATTGTTTGTTTGGAACCATTTTTCTTCAAAGTTTTGGTAGCACTTAAAATTTTTCTTCCCTTCCAATTCAATCAATTGTAAATCTGGAGGTTATTATGCTTGAATAATGTAGTAAAATGTCAGTTGAGGTAAATTTGATGAAGCAAGTGATACTGGGGTAGTGATGTGCTTTTATTTTGTTTCCTGGACATTCTAAGGTGTGATGTGACGCTAAAAGTAAAATGTTACTAGTTTCTTTGTTAATATATATTATTCTTGGTTTATATATATATATATATATATATATATATATATATTTGTCTCTGTCTA